>Ga0070741_10000200_pt1 | contig 225222 bp, 195 predicted proteins | sample Coa_R1_4_FD_66440 | JGI IMG/M metagenome (GOLD analysis project Ga0070741, IMG submission 66440) | Surface soil microbial communities from Centralia Pennsylvania, which are recovering from an underground coalmine fire - Coalmine... | ecosystem: Environmental > Terrestrial > Soil >...
ACCGCACACGTTCATCCATCGCCGAACACTCCTTCCAAGGCATCGACACCCCCCGCCAGCGCGAAAGGTGTTACCTATGTGTCCGGTACGATTCGTCACCTATGTCTCGGGTCGCTCACTTGGCGAATGGACACCGGCCACCACTCGGAGTCGGCCGCCCCGTCCGCGATGACGTTGGCCACGGTCGAAGTGGTCGAAGAATCCTCGTCGGCCGGTGACGCAAGCATCGTGCGCCCAGCGCGGCGAAGCAAGAGTGCGCCCGCCGGCTGGGCACGATCGAGACTGATCTCGAGACCGCCTGGCGAGGAGAGAGGCCCGTCTCAGCGATTCGCCTTGATCGGAGCGTACAGGGTCCAATCGAATGTGCCCTGGTCGCGCTCCTCGACGGCCTGCTTCCAGCCTGCCTCGCTCGCCCGACGCTTGAAGTTGAGACCCTCCTGCGTGTGGCGGGTGATGCCGTCGAAGAGCGTGGCGATCATCTGCGTGGTGTGCAGGCCCATGTTGGCAAGCGCCTGGTTGACCATCAGCTTCTGGATCATCAGCTGGTTCTGCGGCACGGAGGCCATGCGATGGGCAAGCGCGTCCACCTCCCCGTCGAGCTGCGCCGCCGGCACGGCCTTGAGCACGAGGCCCAGCTTCTCCGCCTCCCGCCCGTCGATCTTGTCGCCGGTGAACAGCATGCGCTTGGCCTTCTCCGGCCCCAGGCGGTAGAGCCACATGGCGGTCGTCGGGCATCCCCACACCCGCACGGGCATGTAGCCGATGCGCGCGTCCTCGCTCATGATGATGATGTCGGAGCAGAGCGCGATGTCGGACCCGCCGGCCACCGCGAAGCCGTGCACCTTGCAGATCACCGGGCGCTTGGAGCGGAACAGGCTCATGAACGCCTCGGTGTTGCGCATCATGAAGCCGTAGTCCTTCATCGGGTCCCACGGCATGTCCTGCGTATAGCGGTTGGCGCCCTCGCTCTCGGCGTAGTGCATCAGGTCGTAGCCGGCGCAGAATGCCCGGCCCGCGCCTGAAAGCACGATGACGTGCACCGCCTCGTCCGCATCGGCGCGCTCCACCGCGGCTGCGAGCTCGCGCGGCAGGTCGTCATCGATGGCGTTGAGAACTTCCGGGCGGTTCAGGGTGATGCGCGCGATGCGGCCGTCGCGCTCGTACAAGATTTTGGACATGGGCTCCATCTTCCGAGACAGCGCTTGAGACCGTCCTGGTTAGATCGGCGGTCGCGAAGACGCAAACGATGGAGTCTCACCCCAGGGATGAAAAAGGCTAAGTGGCGGTCGCGCGCACACAGGCGCGCACCCGGCCGCACGCGCCAGGCGCTGCTGCGCCGCCCTTTGCCCGCAGGCGCAATGGCCGGTCGTTCGTCAGTTGCTCGGACGGTGCTCGCGAACCGTCTCTTCCATGCGCGACTGGATCGCCGAGACGGTGTCATCCGCCAGCGACTTGCCGAGCTTCGTCATCTGCTCGAACTCCGACTGGTAGTCGGCGCAGGCATTCTGGAAGAACTCCGTGTAGACGCTGTACATCTCCTGCACGGTCTTGCAGCCGGCCAGCTGCTTGGGCATGCCGAGGTCTTCCTTGAGGCGGCGATTGATGAACGCGACCCAGTTTTTGTTCATGGTCGCGATGCCGTCGTAGACTTTGCCGTTCATCTGCGCCATCGCGGTCAGAGCCGGCCGGTTGAGCTCCATGAAAGCCTCGAAGCCGAACGGCAGCATCGATGGCGGAACCGCGGTGTCGGCCCGCCCGTTCGTGGACTTGTCAGGCATTCGCTCGGTCCTCCACTGCTGATCGCCCCCAAGATGATTCTACGGCGCTGAGATACGAGCGCCAGTATTTTTCAAATCACAATTGCCTGAATTTGAGGCTCTCGCGTCATAAAGTTGTGGATAACCCACAAATGCGTCCGTCGAGCACAAGCGGCGGATGGTGGATGACGAATGCATTCATGCCGCTTCGGATGCTCGATTACGAAGCCCGGCCACCTCAAGCGGAACCGCCGCACCTGTGTGGGGTTGCGCGCTCGCGAGCCCATTCGAAGACTTGCGCAACCTGCTTCGCAGCGACGTCGCGCGAGAAGCGTGCCTCGCAGCGCCGTCGCCCGGCCGCTCCCATCCTCTTGCGCATCTCGCTGTCGTCTCTGAGCCGGGCGAGCGTGGCATACCACTCGTCCGGGCCATGTGCGAACAAGCCGGTCTCTCCCTCGCTCAGGATGTCCAGGTTCGCTCCGATCGGAGAGGCGACCGCTGCGCGGCCGGCCGCCATGTACTGGATGATCTTGTAACCGCTTTTGTGCTGGTCCCATTCGCTCCCGGCGAGCGGCATGATGCCGACATGGCAGGCTGCGAGCGCGCACGCCTCCGTTGCTTCCGACCAGGGCACGACCTCGAGCGCGACACCAGGCAGAGCCGTCGCCGGATTTCCGCCGATCACCTTCAGCCGCGCTCCCTCCTGCGACAGGCGCTGCAGAGGTTCGAGCACCAGTTGAAGGTAGGTGGCGTTGCGAGGCGTGCCGATCCAGCCGATCGTGAAGGGGCCGTCGGGCTCCTCGCGCAAGGGGTAGAGGCTGGTGTCGACCGTGGTCGGGATCAACTCGACGCGAGCGCAGCCGACATTGCGCGCCCAGGACATGAGCGCCTGGTTCGCCACAATGACCGTATCGGCAGAGCGCGCCAGCCTCTCCAGCTTCCTCGCCATGATGCGGGCGTGCCAGGGTGCATCGTGCCCCTGGTACCTGAGATGCCAGCCGTCATCGAAGTCGATGACCAGGGTGCAGCCACCGAGTAGCAGGCGGTCGAGCCACGCCGGTAGCCACGGCAGAGCCTCCTTCTCGAGCCACATGATCTCACCCGGCGGTCGCCGCAGCAGGACGGCCACGCGCCTGGCATAGCATCGGGCAATCTCCAGCCAGCGCATGGCCCGGCCAGCATAGAGATCGGCGAGGTAGCCATCCGAGAAGAACGGCCGGACCTCCGGCGCGAAGCCGCTGTCGGCCAGCGCGCCTTCAAAGAGAAGGAACCTCTGCCGACTGCTGGCGCCCAGCCGGCCGTATCGGGTCAGCACCAGAATGTCGGTGGTGCTCACGGCCATCGCTGCGTCACTTCAAGCATTAAGCACTGCTCCCCGTGCATCGCTCTACAACGGCCGACGCAGAGCCTCAACCCGCAAGCAAACGCTCGCAGCGCTCCGGCCGTCCAAGCTGGCCGCCGAGGTCAGAAGCTGAAATAGGCCGGCAAATCCCGCAGCCTGGGTTGCCGCCGATCCTTGTCGGAGAGAATTGCCTCCGCGGGCGGAACAGGCCAAGCGATGGCGATATCGGGATCGTCGAAGGCGACGCCGCGGTCGCAGTCCTGCGCATAGAAGTCGGTCGTCTTGTAGATCACCTCGGTGTCCGGCTCGAGCGTGCAGAAGCCGTGGGCGAAGCCGACCGGAACCCACAGCTGCGACCAGTTCTCGGCCGACAGAATCGTGGAGACGTGGCGGCCGAAGGTCGGCGAACCGCGGCGAATGTCGACGGCAACGTCGAGAATGGCGCCGCGCGCAACGCGCACGAGCTTGCCCTGAGGATGCGGCGGGACCTGGAAGTGGAGCCCGCGGATGACCCCGCGCGCACGCGATAGCGAGCAGTTATCCTGCACGAAGCTGGCGTCGATGCCGGCTTCCATGAGCTCCCGGCGGTTGTACGTCTCGGAGAAGAAGCCGCGCGCGTCCCGGAAGATCTTCGGGGTGATCAGCACCACCTCCGGGATGGCCTGCGGTTTCACGTCTATGGGCATCGGGCTCGCGAGGCTGGAGGCTGGAAGGGCCGGGTGATCCTGGGGTGGTGTGCCGATTCCCGACAGCGCGTCGTATGGCAGCTTGAGGCATTCGTGCAGATCGCGTCGAAATTGTGGCCCTCGCAATGTGGGTTCGGGATCTTGGGGCGTGGCTCATGCGGCGCGCGGCGGAGGCCGCTTCGGACACCGGATGGCGAGCCGACCACACCTCGCACGCAGGGCCGTGATCTGGTAAGCGACACCGACACTTCCGGTCGACGGGCAGGCGGTCTCTAGTCGTGCTGGGCGCCGCGAACAATCCGGAATGGGCGCTGTCGGGTAGCGCAGTCCGCTGCGTTTCTGGTCGGATGACGGCCATCGGATGAATGATCTCAGCCTCGACATTGTCATCGTGAACTGGAACAGCGGTCCCCTCCTCGGCCGCTGCCTCGCCTCCCTGCCGCAAGCCTGCAGCGACGGCATGCACATCGAGGCTGCTGTCGTCGTCGACAACGGCTCGCGCGACGGGTCCGCAACGTTCGACGCGCCGCAGGGCCTCGATGTCATCGCCATCCGCAATCACCGCAACCTCGGCTTTGCGGCCGCCTGCAATCTGGGCGCACGCGCCGTCCATGCGCCCTACCTCCTGTTCCTCAACCCGGACACGCAGCTGGAAGCGCGCTCGCTCGAGGGCGCACTGCGGCGTTTGGCATCCGATAGAGCGGGCCGCATCGGCATCGTCGGCCTCGCGCTCGTCGGCGACGACGGCCGACGGCAGCGAAACACGGCCCGCTTCCCTACGCCTGCCCGCATGCTGGGACAGGCGCTCGGTCTCGACCGGCTTGCACCCGCACTCGTGCGCCCTCAGTTCCTCACGGACTGGGACCATCTCGACACGCGCGAGGTGGACCAGGTGCCCGGGGCCGCCATGCTGATGCGCCGCTCCGACTTCGAGAGGCTCGGTGGCTTCGACGAGCGGTTCTTCCTCTACATGGAGGACGTCGATCTGGCGCTGCGTGCGCGCGAGGCCGGGCTGGCTTGCATCTATATCCACGACTGCGTCGCCCGGCATATGGGCGGCGGCACTACGCGCAGGGTCAGGGACAAGCGCCTCTTCTATCTCCTGCGCAGCCGCGTGCTCTATGCGCGCAAGCACTTCTCCCCGTGGGGGCGCGCCGTGGCCGTCGGCGCCACCATGCTGTGCGAGCCCGTCGCCAGACTCGTAGCGGCTGCCGTGCGGCTGGACGGCGCCGAGGCGAAGGCCGTCGTCAAGGCGACGGCCTGGCTGTGGCGCGCCTATCCCTTCCATGACGCGGGCGAGCGCGGCGAGCCCCCATCCCGATGACTGCTGCCTCCGGCGAGACGCAGCGCGTCTCAAGCGCGCTCATAGACGGCGATGGCGGCTGCGAGATCCTCGATGGCGGCGCCGACCGACTTGAAGAGCGTGATCTCCCCAGCGCTCCCCCGCCCCGGCACCGCGCCACGGCACAGGTCGAAAAGATCGCCCAGGATTGCCTCCTTGCCGATCACGCCCGCTGCGATGGGCTGCAGGATATCGCCGGCCTCGTTGAACGCGCCGGTGCGCGTGTCCACGTAGAGCCGTGCCTTGCGCACGGTCGCATCGTCCGTCTCGCGCATGCTGGGCTTGTAGGCGCCGACGCAGTCGACGTGGGTGCCGGGTTGCAGCCAATCGCCCAGGATCAGCGGCTCGGCCGAGATCGTCGCCGTCGAGATGATGTCGGCGCGGCGCGCCGCAGTCTCCAGGTCCTCGGCCACGGTCACGGCAAGGCCCGTCGGCGCCAGGGCCGCGGCCAGCTCCAGCGCCCGGTCCCGCGACCGGTTCCAGAGGGCGACCTCGCGGATCGGCCGCACCGAGGCATGCGCGCGCACGAGCTGGGGTGCCAGCGCGCCCGCCCCGACCATCAGCATGCGCGAGGAGTCCGGCCGCGACAGGAACCGACTGGCGAGTGCCGAGGCGGCCCCGGTGCGCCAGGCCGTGAGCCGGGTGGCGTCCATCACCGCCAGCGTCTCGCCGGTCTCGGCCGACAGCAGCAGATAGGTGCCGAACACGGCTGGCTTGCCGCGCGCGGCGTTGTCGGGAAACACGGTGACGGACTTGACCCCGAGATAGCGGCCCGCGAGCCCGGAGCCGGGGGCCTTGGCCTCCCACGCGGGCATCAGCAGCAAGGTGGCCTCGGGCCGTCCGTCCAGCGCAATGGCATGGTGATGGCGCAAGGGCGCGAGCGCGCCTTGCCGGAACGCGGCCTGAAGGACGTCCACGAGCTGCGGGTAGCCCAGCGCCGCGTCGACCGCCGCACCATCGAAGAAGCGCATGCGTTCCTGCCCCGCATCGTCCTCCCCTGCGCCCGACGGAGCGAGGGAGGGCACGCTCACATCTTCATGCCGAGATGCTGGGCGACGGCGAAGATGTCCTTGTCGCCGCGGCCGCACATGTTCATCACCAGCAGATTGTCCTTGGGCAAGGTGGGCGCCAGCTTCTCGACGTAGGCCAGCGCGTGCGAGGGCTCCAGCGCCGGGATGATGCCCTCCAGCCTCGTGCACAGCTGGAAGGCGGCAAGCGCCTCCTTGTCGGTGATGGCGACGTACTTCACCCTGCCCGACTCCTTGAGCCAGGAGTGCTCCGGTCCCACGCCCGGGTAATCGAGGCCTGCCGAGATCGAGTGGCCCTCCAGGATCTGGCCGTCCTCGTTTTGCAGCAGATAGGTGCGGTTGCCGTGCAGCACGCCTGGGCTGCCGCCGGTGAGCGAGGCGCAATGCCCGTCGGGCACGTCGAGGCCATGGCCGCCCGCCTCCACGCCGTAGATCGCAACGCCGTCGTCGTCGAGGAACGGATGGAAGAGGCCGATGGCATTGGAGCCGCCGCCGATGCACGCGACCAGCGTGTCGGGCAGCCGCCCTTCCATCTCCTGCATCTGCGTCCGCACCTCGTTGCCGATGACCGACTGGAAGTCGCGCACCATGGCCGGATAGGGATGAGGTCCCGCCGCCGTGCCGATGATGTAGTAGGTGTCGCGCACGTTCGCGACCCAGTCGCGCAGCGCCTCGTTCATCGCGTCCTTCAGCGTCTGCGCGCCCGAGGTCACGGCGTTGACCTTGGCGCCCAGGAGCTTCATGCGGAACACGTTGGGCTTCTGGCGCTCCACGTCCACCGCGCCCATGAAGATCTCACAGGGAAGCCCGAAGCGCGCGCACACGGTGGCCACCGCCACGCCGTGCTGGCCGGCGCCCGTCTCGGCGATGATGCGCGTCTTGCCCATGCGGCGAGCGAGCTGGATCTGGCCCAGGCAATTGTTGATCTTGTGGCTGCCGGTGTGATTGAGCTCGTCGCGCTTGAAGTAGACCTTGGCGCCGCCTCCGCGGCCGGAGGCCGCAGAAACTTCACGGAGATGCTCGGTCAGCCGCTCGGCGAAGTAGAGCGGGCTCGGCCGTCCGGCGTAATGCGCGTTGAGCGCGTCGAGCTCCTGCTGGAAGGTCGGATCCGCCTTCGCGTCCTCGTAGGCCTGGCCGAGCTCCAGGATCAGCGGCATCAGCGTCTCGGCGACGAACCGGCCCCCGAACAGGCCGAAGAAGCCCCGCTCGTCCGGGCCGGCGCTGTAGGTGTTGAGCTTCGGCTGCTGGGACTTCTTCTTCTTCGTCGCCATGTCGGATGACCCTGCCACGTCCGCGGAAGTGACGGCGACGTTATACGCCCTTTGCCGCGCGAAGGAAGCGGCGGATGAGGGCGGGGTCCTTCTCTCCCGGCCGACTCTCCACCCCAGAGGAGACGTCGACGATCGGCGCGCCGGTGAGGCGGATGGCCTCGGCGACGTTATCGGGGGTGAGCCCGCCCGAGAGCATGAAGGTCGCCTTGTCCTCGACGCCCAAGAGGGCGCCCCAGTCGAAGGGTGCACCGTTGCCGCCCGGGCGGGTGCTGTCGGCCGGCGCACGCGCATCGAACAGGACGAGGTTCGCGGCCTGCCGGTAACGCGAGGCCGCGCGCACGTCCTCGGCGGTTTCCACCGGCAGGGCCTTCATGACCGGCGTGCCCCAGCGGGCACGGATCTCGGCCACGCGCTCCGGCGTCTCGTGCCCATGCAACTGGATGAGATCGGGCGCCACCTCGGCAACGACTGCCTCGATGAGAGCGTCGTCAGGGTCGACCATCAGGGCAACGATCTTTGCGCGGCCGCGTGCCCTGTCGGCCAGCGCCTTGGCTGCCTTGGGCGACACCGCGCGGGGACTAGGCGGGAAGAACACCAGGCCGACGTAGTCCGCCCCTGCCGCGAGAGCCGCATCGAGGGCAGCTTCGGTCTTCAGGCCGCAGATCTTGACCTTTGTGCTCACGCCATTCGCCTTTGCCGCAGACCATTAGGACGCGGGCTCGCCTTTGTCCAATGGCAGCGGCCGCCGCAGCCCGGCCCCGCGGCTCACGCCTTGGCCCCTTGCTTGCCGGCACCCAGCGCCGGGGCTGCCTCCGGGTCGAGCGGCCAGCGCGCCCGCGCCGCGAATTCGAGCCCGTCGGTCCAGCCGCGCGCCAGACGCTCCGCCCCGGCCCAGGCCACCATGGCCGCGTTGTCGGTGCACAGCGCCGGCGGCGGCGCGTGCAGCCGATAGCCGGCGTCCGTGGCAACGGCTGCGAGCGCATCGCGCAGGTTGCGGTTGGCGGCGACGCCCCCGGCAACCACGAGGTGTCTTCCGCCCTGCGCGGCTTGTCGGCCGCCTGCAATCTCCATGGCGCGACGAACGCGGTCGGCCACGCTCTCGGCAACCGCCGCCTCGAAGGCGGCACAGAGGTCGGCGACATCCTGCTCGCGCAGTGGAACCAGTGCGCGCGCCTGGTGCCGTACCGCCGTCTTGAGGCCGGCGAAGGAGAAGTGCGGCTCGGCTCGCCCCAGCATGGGCCGCGGCAGGCGGAAGCGGTCCGGCCGACCGCGCATCGCCGCCTGCTCCACAGCGGGCCCGCCCGGAAACCCCAGACCCAGCAGCTTGGCCGTCTTGTCGAAAGCCTCGCCCAGCGCATCGTCGATGGTGGTGCCGAGCCGCTCGTAGCGGCCCACGTCGTGCACCACGAGGAGCTGCGTGTGCCCGCCCGAGACCAGCAGCAGCAGGTAGGGCGGCCGCAGCCCCTCCGTGAGGCCCACCGTGAGGGCGTGCGCCTCGAGATGATTGACCGCGACCAGATCGAGACCATGCACCAGCGCCACCGCCTTGGCCGTCGTGACGCCGACGAGAAGGCCTCCGATCAGGCCGGGCCCTGCGGTGACGGCCACCGCGTCGAGATCGGGGAACCCGGCGCCCGCCTCCCGCATTGCCTGCCTGATGATATCGTCCAGGCACTCCACGTGCGCCCGCGCCGCGATCTCCGGCACCACGCCGCCGTACGCGCGATGCTGCTCCCACTGCGCCCGCACGACGCTCGAGAGCAGGCGGCCGCTGCCGTCGGCCGCGCGGGCAACGACGGCAGCCGCGGTCTCGTCGCAGCTCGTCTCGATGCCCAGCACGAGCGTCTGGCGCCTGTCCGCAGTCGATTCCATGGGGCTTCGTTTGCACCTGGGCCCGGTCGGGGGCATAAACGGGCCGGTGATGGTAGGCATCGCGTATCATTGAAAGAGCGGGCCTTGCAAGCAGCGAAGATCCGTATCGGCACGCGGGGATCGGCCCTGGCGCTGGCACAGGCGCACGAGGTGCGCGGCCGCCTGGAAGCAACGCATGGGCCCGGGGGGCTGGCCTTCGAGGTACGCGTCATCAAGACCTCCGGCGACCGTATTCAGGACCGGCCGCTGGCGGAGGCGGGCGGCAAGGGTCTCTTCACCAAGGAGATCGAGGAGGCGCTGCTGGCGGGCGAGATCGACCTTGCCGTCCACTCGATGAAGGACATGCCGACCGTGCTGCCCGCGGGCCTGGCGATCAGCTGCTTCCTGCCGCGCGAGGACGTGCGCGACGCTTTCGTCAGCCGCAAGGCAGCGAGCCTGTCGTCGCTGCCGGCAGGCGCGGTGGTCGCCACCTCATCATTGCGGCGCCAGGCCCAGGTGCGATGGCGGCGGCCCGACCTGCAGGTCATCCCTATCCGCGGCAACGTGGATACGCGGCTGCGCAAGCTCGAGGACGGCCTCGCCGATGCGACCCTGCTGGCCTGTGCCGGCCTGAAGCGCCTCGGCCTCGCCGATTGCATCACATCGGCCATTCCGGCGGAGGAGATGCTGCCGGCCGTGGCGCAGGGAGCCATCGGCGTGGAGGTCCGGGCCGATAATCTCGACACGGCGCAGCTTCTGGGCCCGATCAACCATGAGCCCACAGCCCTCGCCGTGACGGCCGAGCGCGCCTTCCTCGCCAAACTGGAAGGGTCCTGCCGCACGCCGATTGCCGGCCTCGCGGAGATCCAATCCGGCCGCCTCGTGTTCCGCGGGATGATCCTTGCGCCCGACGGGCGCCAGTGCCACCAGGCACGGCGCGAGGGCCGCCCGGAGGCCGCCATCATGCTAGCCGAGGACGCGGCCGGCGAGCTGCTGGCCAAGGCAGGGCCCGGCTTCTTCGGCGCGCCGTCCTGATGCGCCTGCTCGTCACGCGCCCCGAGCCCGATGCGCTCAAGCTCAGAGCCGCGCTCGAGGAGCACGGCCACGAGGCGACGGTGGAGCCGCTGCTCGGCGTCTCCTATGCGGACGCCGAGCCCTTCGACCTCGACGGCGTGCAGGCGCTCATCGCCACCAGCCGTCATGGTTTGCGTGCGCTGAAATCCAGTCCGTTGCGGAGCGAGGCGCGCAAGCTGCCATTGTTCGCCGTCGGCCGCGCGACCGCCGCGGAAGGGCGAGCATTGGGTTTCGAGATGGTGGTGACGGGGGCCGGGACCGCGTCCGAGCTCGTCGCCCACATCGTCTCCGTGGCAGATCCTGCCGCAGGCCTGCTTCTGCACCTCGCCGGGGATACGCTCAGCACCGATCTCAAGGGCGAGCTCGAGGCGCACGGCTTCCGTGTGCTGCAGCCGGTCGTATACCGGATGCAGCCCGCGACGACCCTCGGCGACGATACCATCGAGCAGCTGGCACTCGGCGAGATCGAAGGCGTCATTCTCGTGTCGCCGCGCACTGCGACAATATATGCCTCGCTGATGCGCAAGCACGGACTTGCCGCGGTTGCGCGACGCCTTATCCATTTCTGCCTGTCCGAGCCGATCGCCCAGCGGCTGGCCACGCTGGGCCAGGTGCCGGTCGCAATCGCCGAGGCGCCACGGCTGGAAGAAGTGCTTGCCCTCATCGACGCGGCCGCTGCAAGATCGGAGGGCTAGCGGGGCTGGCACCAACTACCGAGAGCCGGGTGCAACTTCGTTAAGGCGAAGCAGCGAACCTGGCCGCTCGCCGTTCCCTGGAGCTCGAGAAACCAGCCCATGGCCAACAACAAAGAGGAAGCCGGCAAGGGCACCCCCCGGCCCGGCGACATGCCGGCCGTCAAGCGCCCCTATGCAACCATTGATCTGACGGCGTCTGAGGTCGAGGCCGCCGGCAAGGCTCGGCCGGCTGCGTCGGCGGCGGCATCCGCGGCTGCGGCCGCCACCCCGGGACCGAAAGCGGAAGCGAAATCGTCCGCGCAGCCATCGGGGAACGGCGGTCCTCCTCATGCCGACAAGCCTGGCGAGCCCGCGGGCGCCGAAGGCGCCAGTGAGCTCGAGCCGCTCGAGGCTTCGGCGCGATCGTCCTCGTTGTTCACCCATCTGATGGCCGGCGCGGCGGGCGCCATCCTCGTCTTCATCGCATCGCAGTTCCTGACGTCGAGCCGGCCTCCGGCGCCGCCCCAGGAGCTTGGTGACCTCACGCGGCGCCTGTCCGACCTCGAGAATGCGCTGGGCACGAGGCCGGGGGCCGGCCTGCGCGCCAGAATCGAGGAGTTGACGCGCTCCACCGCGGCGCTCGGAGAGACGCAGGCGAGGCTTGCGCGCGAAACCAAGGCGCTCGAAACCAAGATCACGACCACGCAAGGCGTCCCGCCTGAGCTCATCGACCGGCTGGGCAAGCTCGAGGAGGCACTCGGCGCCGCATCGGCCGCCGACCCGGCGACCCTGTCGCCGCAGCTCGCCGCGTTGACGGCCAGACTGGCCGACATCGAGAAGTCGGTGCGGCAGTCCGGCGACACGGCCCGCGCCGGCGCCGCCAGGGTCGACACCGAGCTCGCGAACGTGCGCACGGAGACAGGACGCATCGCCCAGCGGCTCGACACGCTCAAGGGCGAGGTCGACGAGAGGCTGAAGGCAGCGGCAAGGACCGCCGACCTCGGACCCATCGCCGCCAAGCTCGCGGCGCTGGAGCGAGATGCCCAGGCGTTCATCAAGAGCGAAGCCGACCGCGCCGCCAACACATCGCACATGCTGCTCGCTCTCGAGCTGGCCGGCCTCAAGCGCGCCATCGACCGCGGCGAAGCCTATGCCGAGGAGCTGGCGCGCGCCAAAAAGCTTGCCGGCCCCTCGGTGAACTTCGCACCGCTCGAGCGCTTCATGCGCGAGGGCGCCCCCACGCCCCAGGAGCTGGCAAAGTCGTTCCCGAAGGTGGCCAACGCTATGATCGATGCCGAGGCCGAGACGCCGAGCGCCTCGCTGCTCGACCGTCTGGTATCGGGGGCCCGCTCCATCGTGCGGGTGCGCAAGGTGGGCCAGCCAGGCGATGATCCAAGTCTCGAGGCCGTCATCGGCCGCATGGAGACGGCGCTGAAAGACGGTCGCCTCGCCGAGGTCCTGGCCCAGGCCAAGAAGCTGCCACCGAAGGCCGCGCTCGCGGGCGAGGATTGGATCAGGAAGGTCGAGGCCCGCCAAGCGGTCGACCAGGCGATCGGCGACGTGGAGACGACGCTGCGATCCACGCTCGGCCCGGCCCAGGGTGCCGCACCGGAAGCCAAGCGATGATCAGGCTCATCGCCTTTATCCTTGTGGTCGCTGCCGCGGCCGCCGGCCTTCATTGGCTCGCCGACCGCCCCGGCACCATCGTCGTCGACTGGCAGGGCTACGTCGCCGAGACCAGCGTGTTCGGCGCTTTCGTCATGCTGCTGCTGGCCATCGGCGCCGTCATGCTGATCTGGTCGGCGCTGCGATGGCTCTGGTCGAGTCCGGCCGCGCTTGGCCGCTTCTTCGATCGGCGTCGCCAGCAGCGCGGGCTCGACGCACTCTCGAGCGGCATGATCGCCATCGGCGCCGGCGACCGCGCGCTCGCCACCCGCTACGCAGGGCAGGCGCGCAAGGCGCTCCCCAACGAGCCCCTCACGCACCTGCTCAGGGCCCAGACGGCCCAGCTCGTCGGCGACCGCGCGACGTCGCGGCGCATCTTCGAGGCCATGCTCTCCTCGCCGGACACCGAGCAGCTCGGGCTGCGCGGGCTCTTCCTCGAGGCTCAGCGCGAAGGGGAGCAGGAGGCGGCGCGCCAGTTCGCGGAGCGCGCGCTGAAGCTCAATCCCAAGCTCGGCTGGCCGGTGGAGGCGCTGTTCGACCTGCAGTGCCGGGCCGCCGACTGGCACGGCGCGCTCGACACGCTCGCCATCGGCCAGCGCCACAATCTCCTCGACAAGGCCGTCGCCAACCGCCGCCGCGCCGTGCTGCTGACGGCGCAGGCTCAGCCCCTGGAGGACGCCACTCCCGATCAGGCCCTGGAGCTTGCGCGGGAGGCACATCGCCTCGCTCCGGACCTGATCCCCGCCGCTGCCATCGCCGGCCGCATCCTGGCCTCGCGCGGCGACACACCGCGTGCGGCGCGCGTGCTGCTCAAGACCTGGCGGCTCTCCCCGCACCCTGATCTCGCCGCGGCCTATGCCTATGCCCGTCCCGGCGACAGCCCGCGCGATCGCCTCAACCGCGTGCGCTACCTCGCGCGTCTCACCCCGCACGACAACGAGGGTCCGCTCGCCCTCGCCGTCACCGCTGTGGAGGCGCGCGATTGGAGCGAGGCGCGCAAGGCGCTCGAGCCGCTGCTCGGTGACCGCCTGACGCAGCGCGTCGCCACGCTGATGGCCCGCATCGAGGGCGAGCAGCACGGGCATGCGGGCCGCGTGCGCGAGTGGCTGGCGCGGGCCGTCAACGCCCCACGTGATCCTGCCTGGACCGCCGATGGCGTGGTATCCGACCGATGGGCGCCCGTTTCGCCTGTGACAGGCGCGCTCGACGCCTTCAGCTGGCGCGTGCCTGTGGCAGCGGTCGGGGAGCCCGCCGGCGCTCTTGTGCGCGCCAAGGTCGAGGCGCTGGTCGGCCTCGGCGCGGGCGCAGAGCCGGCCCTCGCCGACCCGGCCAAAACCGTGCCGGATGCCGTCACGGCGGAGATCATCACCCGGCCCGCGGCAGCGCCCGTCGAGGTGCCCGCCAGCGCCACGGCGCCGACCAGGCCGGCTGCCGAGCCGGCGCCAGCCTCCCTGCGGACCCCGTATGCGCCTGTCGAGCCGAAGCCTGCGGCAACGCGCTCTGTGCCTGCCGTGGCGGATCGGCGACCGCAGACCGCCACGTCCGATGACGATGACCTGCGCGAGCGCATCCGCCTGGCCGCCGAGCGGGCCGTCGCCGAGAGCAGCACTCCAAAGACCATCGTCACCAAGCCCGGCGCGCCGAAGACAGCGCCGCCGAAGACGGCTGCGCCCATCGTCCCGCCGGAAAAGAAGCTCGAGGCGCCCGGCCCCCGCCCGCGCAAGGCGGAGGAGCCCAAGATCTTCGTGCCGCCGCGTGCCCCCGACGACCCGGGCCCCGAGCCGGCGCCGGCCGACCACGCTGGGGATATCGCCGAGTTCGGCCCGTTCCGCCCCACCGGAGCCAAAGCCTGAGCGCGTCTGGCCGGTCGTGGGACTACTACGCGTCGGCTCTGGCCGGGCGAGCGACGGAGGCGCGCGACAGCACCGCGGGCCCGGTAATGTCTGAGACACCACCACGAGCCCGCACGTTTGTCGGGTCCCGCCACTCGTCGTATAAGGCGCCGATGCTCTAGCCCGGCATGCTTCCGCGAAGGGGCGCCAATGTCCCTCGCGGGCGCCTCCGCCGAGAGAGAGGGAGCAAGCCTGATGGAGCCCTTCGACGCGCTGGCGCTGGCGAGGCTTCAGTTCGCCTTCACCGTCTCCTTCCACATCATCTTCCCGGCTTTCACCATCGGGCTCGCGAGCTATCTGGCGGTGCTCGAGGCCCTTTGGCTCGCCACCGGACGCGGCGTGTTTCTCAGCGTCTTCAACTACTGGAAGAAGATCTTCGCCCTCACCTTCGGCATGGGCGTCGTGTCCGGCATCGTCATGAGCTACCAGTTCGGCACCAACTGGAGCGTGTTCTCCGACAAGGTCGGACCGGTGCTCGGGCCGCTGATGGGCTACGAGGTGCTGTCCGCCTTCTTCCTGGAGGCCGGCTTCCTCGGCGTGATGCTGTTCGGCATGCAGCGCGTCGGGCCGCGCCTGCACTTCTTCGCCACCCTCATGGTGGCGGCCGGCACGCTGCTCTCCGCCTTCTGGATCCTCTCCGCCAACAGCTGGATGCAGACGCCCGCCGGCTACGCCGTCAACGGCGTCGGCCAGTTCACGCCGGCGGACTGGTGGGCGCTGATCTTCAACCCGTCGTTTCCCTACCGGCTCGTGCACATGGTGCTCGCGGCCTATCTCACCACCGCCTTCGTCGTGGGCGGCGTCGGCGCCTTCCACCTCCTGCGCGACCGCGCCAACGAGGGCGCACGCGTGATGTTCTCCATGGCCATGTGGATGGCCGCGCTGGTGGCGCCGATCCAGCTCATCGCGGGCGACATGCACGGCCTCAACACGCTCGCACACCAGCCCGCCAAGATCGCCGCCATGGAAGGGCACTGGGAGAGCGGGCGCGGCCAGCCGCTCATCCTGCTCGGCTGGCCGGACATGGCGGCCGAGACCACCCGCTACGCCGTCGAGATCCCGCGGCTCGGCAGCCTCATCCTCACGCACGAGTGGAACGGCGAGGTGAGGGGGCTCAAGTCCTGGCCGGCCGCGGACCGTCCCAACTCGCCGCTGTTGTTCTGGAGCTTCCGCGTCATGGTGGGCCTCGGCCTCCTGATGGTGGCGACCGGTCTGTGGAGCCTGTGGCAGCGCTGGCGGCAGCACCTCTACGATGATGTCTGGCTGCTGCGCCTTGCCCTGCTGATGGGGCCGTCCGGCTTCGCCGCCGTGCTGGCGGGCTGGATCACGACGGAGGCCGGCCGCCAGCCCTACACCGTCTACGGCCTGCTGCGCACGGCGCAATCCGTCTCGCCGATCGATGCGCAGGCCGTGGCTGCGTCGCTCGTCGCCTTCATCGTCGTCTACTTCACCGTGTTCGGCGCCGGCGTCTACTACATCCTTCGCCTGATGGCGCACACGCCGCGGCGGGAGGAGCCCGACATCGAGCCCGGGATGCCCGTGCGCGCCGCGGGCGTGACGCCGGCCCCGGCGCTGGCAACGGGCGCCGATGCCTCGGGTCGGGCGGGAGGCTGAGCGCCATGTTGGACCTCCCCTTCATCTGGGCCGGCCTCATCGCCTTTGCCGTTCTCGCCTACGTGCTGTTCGACGGCTTCGACCTGGGCATCGGCATCCTTTTCCCGTTCCTCGACAGCGAGGAGGACCGCGACCAGGCGATGAACTCGGTAGCACCCGTCTGGGACGGCAACGAGACGTGGCTGGTGCTGGGCGGCGGCGGGCTGATGGCGGCATTCCCCGTCGCCTATTCGATCGTGCTCACCGCGCTCTACGCGCCGCTCATCACCATGCTGCTGGCGCTCGTGTTCCGCGGCGTCGCCTTCGAGTTCCGCTGGCGTGCGGCGCGCAAGCGGATGTGGGATTGGGCCTTCGCCGGCGGCTCCGCACTCGCCACCTTCGCGCAGGGCATCGCTCTCGGCGCGCTCGTGCAGGGCATCGCGGTGTCGGACCGGTCCTACGCCGGAGGGTGGTGGGACTGGCTGAGCCCCTTCAGCATCGTCACCGGGGTGGCGCTGCTGGTCGGGTACGCGCTGCTCGGCGCCACCTGGCTCATCATGAAGACCAGCGGCGGCCTGCAGAGCCGTGCCTATCGCATCGCCTGGGTCACCGGGTTCGCCACGCTGGCATTGATCGGCGTCGTGAGCCTGTGGACGCCGCTCATGAACGCCCAGTTCATGGCCCGTTGGTTCGCCTGGCCGGCCATCCTTTACAGCGCGCCGGTGCCGCTGTTCGTCGCGGTCGCCGCCTTCGTGCTGCTCCACGGGCTCTTCCGGCAGCGCGAGGCATCGCCGTTCCTCGCCGCGCTGGCCTTGTTCGTGCTGTGCTACATCGGTCTCGGCATCAGCTTCTATCCCTACATCGTGCCGCCCTCGGTCACGATCTGGTCGGCCGCGTCGCCCGACACCAGCTTGAGGTTCCTGCTCGTCGGCGCGGTGATCCTGGTCCCGGCAGTCCTCGCCTACACCGGCCTGTCGTACTGGGTGTTCCGCGGCAAGGTCGACACCTCGGCTGGCTATCACTGATGGCGCGCGGCGCGGATCCCCGGTTGGTGATTCGGCTCTTGTGGTTCGCCGGGCTCTGGCTTGCGGGCGTGGCCGCCGTGGCCCTCCTCGGCCTCCTGATCCGCGCAGTGCTGCATTGACAGCTGCACGCATCTGCAGCAACCATCCGCGCCACGCGTGGGGGGCTGGACCGAGCAGGAGCACGCCATGGCGCGGACCTACCGCGCGCTCGACCCAGAGAAGGTCATCGAGACGATTGGGCTCTTGCGGCACCGCATCGCCGAGCGCTTTCCGGGCTCCGGCCTGGCCGAGGTGTGCGCGGAGCTCTTGCTGGTCGCGGGCCAGAGCTCGGCGCGGGCCGAGAAGATCGCCGGCCGCAACGTCCCCTTGCGCATCACCATTCTCGTGCTGCTGCTCGCGGGCGCCATTGCCCTCCTGTGGATCGCTTCGCTCTTCCGCTCCGTGTCCGCAAGCGCCGACAACGTGTACTCCGTCCTCCAGGGCGTGGAGGCCGCCGCCAACCTGATCGTGCTGATGGGCGCCGCGGTCTTCTTCCTGACGCGCATCGAGGAGCGGCTGAAGCGCCGTGCCGCTCTCAAGGCCCTGCACGAGCTGCGCTCGATCGTGCACGTGATCGACATGCACCAGCTCACCAAGGACCCGAGCGCGGTGGTGAGCGTTGCCGGCAACACGCCCTCCTCGCCGGCCCGCACGTTCACGCGCTTCGAGCTGACGCGCTACCTCGACTACTGCTCGGAGATGCTGTCGCTGACGGCCAAGGTCGCAGTGCTGTTCGCCCAGGGCTTCCCGGAGCCTACCGTCACGGACGCCGTGAGCGATATCGAGCGGATTGCTGCCGGTCTCTCGCAAAAGATATGGCAGAAGATCATGATCCTGGAGGCGCTGGGGCCGGAGCCCGAGAAGGCAGTAGGCAGTGGGCAATAGGCAGTAGCTCTCCCCCTCCGCCTATTGCCCATTGCCTACTGCCCACTGCCCATCTAAGACCGACACATGTCGAACGATCCCGCCGAGCTCGCGCAAGCGCTCATCCGCTGCCGGAGCGTGACGCCCGCCGAAGGCGGCGCGCTGACGTGGCTCGCAAGCCGGCTGGCGGCCGCGGGCTTCACCTGCCATCGCCTGACCATGACCGAGCCCGGTACGCCCGATGTCGAGAACCTCTATGCGCGGCTCGGCACGGGGGCGCCGCACCTGTGCTTCGCCGGGCATACCGACGTGGTGCCGGTGGGCGACGAGGCGGCCTGGACGCGGCCGCCTTTCGGCGGCGTGATCGCCGACGGCGTGCTCTACGGCAGAGGCGCCGCGGACATGAAGGGCGGCATTGCCTGCTTCCTCGCCGCCACACTTGGCTATCTGGGTGCCGGCGGCGGCTTGAAGCGTGGCTCCCTGTCGTTCCTGATCACCGGCGATGAGGAGGCTGTCGCCATCAACGGCACGCCGAAGCTGCTCGCCTGGCTCAAGGCGCGCGGCGAGACGCTCGATGCCTGCCTGGTCGGCGAGCCCGCGAGCGGGGAGGCGGTGGGCGACCAGATCAAGATCGGCCGCCGCGGCTCCGTCAATGCCAGGATCATCGTGCACGGCAAGCAGGGACATGCGGCTTACGGCGAGCGGGCCGAGAATCCCATCCCCAAACTCGCCCGCATCATAGATCGCCTCTCCACCACTCCGCTCGATGCCGGCTCCGAGCACTTCCAGCCCTCCAGCCTGCAACCTACCATCATCTCCGTGCCGAACACGGCCACCAACGTGATCCCCGGCTCCGCCCAGGCCAACTTCAATATCCGCTACAACGATCGCCACACGCGGGAGAGCGTGGAAGCCTGGGTGCGGCAGCAGTGCGAGGCCGCGGCGCGCGAGGTGGGTGCGCGCTTCACGCTGACCTTCGAGGGCAGCGGCACCGTGTTTCTTACCCAGCCCGGACCGCTCGTCGACACCATGCGCGCAGCGATTCGCGCCACGACCGGGCGCGAGCCCGCGCTCACCACCAACGGCGGCACTTCCGACGCGCGCTTCATCAAGGATTTCTGCCCCGTCATCGAGGTGGGCCTGCTGAACGGCACCGCCCACCAGGTGGATGAGCACGTGCCCCTTGCCGACCTCGCGGCCCTCACCGCGATCTACCGCCGCTTCATCGAGGGATATTTCGCGGCGTAGGGGCCAAATCTACGCAGCGCCCGACTCCGGCCTACGTGTAGATCATCTTGCGGGTCATCCCGCCGTCGACGATGAGTTCGGCCCCGGTGATGAACCCGGCCTCATCGGAAAGCAGGAAGGCGACCGCTGCCGCGACATCCTCCGGGCGGCCGACGCGGCCGGCGGGATGCTGCTCGTGGTCGCTGCGCTTCAAGGGGCCGTGCCGGCCGGTATCGATCCAGCCCGGCGACACGCAGTTCACCCGCACGTCGGGGGCCAGCGTCATGGCGAGCGCATGTGTGAGCGCCAGGACGCCGCCTTTGCTTGCCGAGTAGGCGAGCGTGTCGGGCTCGGACATGTGCGCGCGCGTGGAGGCGATGGTGATGATGCTGCCGTGCGCCTGCTTCAAGTCGGCAGCGGCAGTGCGGGCGAGCAGGAACGTGGCTGTGAGGTTGGTGGCGAGCACCCGGTTCCAGCTCTCCAGTGTGGTTTGGGCCAGCGGGCCGAACTCGCCGATGCCGGCGTTGGAGACGATGGCGTCGATGCGCCCCATGCGGGCGCGGGCGACAGCGATCAGGTGCTCCACGTCGGCCTCGCTGCCGACATCTGCCGCCACCGCAATGCCGCCGATCTCAGCGGCAGCCGAGCCCAGGGCGTCGCCGTCGACGTCCGCCAGCGCCACCTGCCAGCCTGTGCGGGCGAGATGGCGTGCCACGGCGAGGCCGATGCCGCGGGCGGCCCCGGTCACGATCGCGGCGCGGCTGCTGGCATCGTTGCCCATGGCGGAACAGAGATCAGAATTCGGAGGCCGGCGCGAGGGTCGTCCGCAGATTGGGTAAAGGCGTTGCGACCGGCGCTGCCGAATTATGCGCCAGGGCTCTGCCCCTTGTACCAGTCGAGAATCTCAGCGCCGGTCCAGGCCGCCACGCCGGGGTGCGCCAGGATGTCCGCGAACGTGCGCTCGACGTGGCCGATGCGGTGCGGCACGCCGGAGAGATAGGGGTGGCAGGAGATGGCCATGATCTTCGCGCGCTCGGCCGATTCCGCGTAGAGGCAGCGGAAGTGGTCCATGGCGCGGGTGTGGAAAGCTTCCGAAGGGTGGTGTTGCAGGTTCATCATGACGATATCGTGGATCTCGAACGTGTAGGGCAGCGCCACCACGTCCCCATGCTTGGTCTCGAGCGTGACGGGATCGTCGTCGAGCACGTAGTCGCCGATGTACTCGATGCCGGCCTCGGCGAGGTGATCGAGCGTCTCGAAGGTCTGCGTGAGCCCCGGCCCGAACCAGCCGCGCGGCCGCGCGCCTGAGAACTTCTCGATCACGCTCATGGTTCGGGCGATGACGGCGCGCTGGTCGTCGAGCTTGTGCATGGGGATCTGCTCGTACGAATGGGCATTGAGCTCCCAACCGCTCTCCAGGCAGGCGCTCACGACCTGCGGATAGGTCTCGCAGATCCTCGCATTGATGGCGACGGTGGGCCGGGCTCGGAGGCGCTCGAACATCTTGCGCAGCCGCCAGAATGCAACGCGCATGCCGTACTCGTGCCAGCTCCAGTTCGGCAGGTCGGGCAGCTGGGGCGCTCCTTGCGGCGGGGTGATGACCATGCGTGCCATCGGCCGCGACAGGTCCCAGTCCTCCAGCGAGAACACCGGCCATACCACGAGGCGCAGGCCGTCCGGGAAGCGCAGCGGCGGTCGATGCTCGATGGGCGAGAAGGCAAGGCGCTCGCGGGGATGCATGGGCGTCTCCTTGCAAACGGGCCGGGCGCGGCCCTCGTCCAAATCGCTGATGTGACTCAGATGGCGAAATCCGTTCCGAGCTTGCCGCAGATGTAGACGAATTTCCGCGATCAGGACACTAGCCGGCCACGGTCACGTCGACAGCGACCGACATGGTCTGGCGGCTGCCGCCGAGCAGCACGCCGCTGATTGGGCTCACGTCGTCGTAGTCGCGGCCGTAGGCGACCGTGACATGCTCCTCCGTCGGAATCACCCCGTTGGTCGGATCGAAATCCACCCAGCCGACCTCCGGTGTCCACACGGAGAGCCATGCGTGCGAGGCGTCCGCGCCCTTGAGCTTCTCCATGCCGGGCGGCGGATAGGTCAAGAGGTAGCCGCTGACGTAGCGCGCCGGCAGCCCGAGCGCCCTGAGGCAGGTGATGGCAAGGTGGGCAAAATCCTGGCACACGCCGCGCCGCTCCTGCAGCACGTGCGACACCGGCGTCGAGATCTCGGTCGCCGTGCTGTCGAACGTGAACTCCTTGAAAATGCGGCGCGTCAGGTCCAGCGCAGCTTCCAGGATCGGCCTGCCCGACGCAAAGGATGGACGGGCGTATTCGACCGCTTCGGCGAGGATGCGGGTGTGGCGGGAGGCGCTGACGAACTGAAGCACGCCGATGTCGATCTCGCCATTGCCGCGCACGGCCCTGCCGGCCACCTGCTCCCAGGGCGTGGACAGGGCCAGCATCGGCAACTCGGGCGCGTGCACCTCCACGGTGCTGCGGGCGTGGATCACCAGCTCGGAGTGCTCGTCCTCGATGGTCAGGATGGCGGTGTCGTTGCCGAAGTAGTCACGGCGCTCCACGTTCGCGGAGGGGGCCGGCTCGATCAGCAGGCTGTGGCGCAGCACGCTCTGGCGCGGGCCGTCGCGCGGCGTCAGGTGCAGGAGATGCTGGGACTGCAGCACCGGCTTGCGATAGGCGTACGCCGTGCGATGGCTGACGTCGAAGATCATGGCTCGACTTGCGAATAGGCGCGATGCCATTTCGCGTCTTTTTCCGTGAGGTTGAAGTAGCGCCGCCCGATGACGTCGGAAAGGTCGGGTAGCGCCTCGATCTGGCGGCTCAGCAGCTTGTTGAGGGCCCCGCGCGTGGCGTCCGCGTCGATCTTGTCGAGCACGGCGGTATCGGCAAGGCGCATCTCGGTCAGCAGCGAGAGCGCCATGCGCTGCTCCTCGATGCGGCCGCGGCCGTCGCCGGATTGGGGCAGGGAATCGATATGCTGCGACAGGGCCGCGAGCTGGAAGGCGATGCTGCGCGGATTGCTCTCGTCGATCAGAAGGAGGTCGAGCACCAGCGGCAGCAGCGGCTCCAGCCGGTAGCGCGAGCGGTAGGTGATGAAGCTGTCTGCCACCTCGAGCACGAACAGCAGGCTGCCGGTCTCGTCCTCGCCGGTCCGGGGCTTGCCGAGGATGCCCAGCAGGAACTCGGCCATGTTGGCCGCCCGCTCCAGCCGCCGGCCCATGTCGAGGAACGACCAGCCGAAGCTGCGCGTCATGTTCTCGTGGGTGAGGCCGTGGAAGGCGGCAAGCACGCGCAGGCCGTCGTCAAGCAGGCGCAGGGCATCACCCATGGCCGTCGGCATGGCATCGGCGCGCCAGCGCCGGCTGGCGTAGAAGTCGTTGAGCGTGCGCCAGGCCTCGAGCGACAGCCGGTCACGCGTGAGGCTCGCCGCGCGGTGGATGTTATCGAGCGTGCGGGGCAGGGCGTAGTACCAGTCGGCCGACGTCATGAGGTTCTGCGCCAGCTGCTCGATGAGGCGCCCGTCCGTCGGCTCCCACTCTCCGGGGATCTCGCCATCATCCTGCGCCAGCAGGATCTGCAGCGCAGTGCGGCTCGCCCGCAGCTCCTGGCGAGGAGCGCTGTCCTCCTGCAGCCGGCTGAGACAGGTGCGCAGCACGCGCATGGTCCAGTCTGCGCGCTCGGTATAGCGGCCGAGCCAGAAGAGATTGTCGGCCGCCCGGCTCGGCAGGTCGTGCGGCGAGCGGCGCACCTGGGCGGCCTCGATGGTAGGCCGCCACAGGCTGGTGAAGGGCGGAAGGGTGGCGTCGCTCACCACCCACACATCGCGGGATTCTCCGTCCGGAGCGCTCAGCGCCACGGTCAGCTCCGGGTTGACTGTCATGGCGAGCCCGCCCGGCAGCACCGTGAAGCCGTCGGCCGTCGCCGCCACGAACATGCGCACGGCGTAGGGCTTCGGCACCAGTCCGGATGCGGCCAGCGATGGCGTAGTGCCGAAGCCCACTTTCTCCTCGCCGACGAGCGCCGCCCCCCTGATGGCGATCTCCTGCAGCAGAGCGCTGCGCTCGGCGGGCCCCAGGCGCGCCGGGTCGATGCCGGGAATGGCCCGGCCCGGCCGCGCGGTGCCCTCGTGCGCCGGGCGTATGACCATGTGCTCCAGGTTCGCCAGCACGTGATCCCGGCTGGAGGCGTCGCCCAGCCACCACCGCGGACCGTCCGACACCAGCAGCTCCTCTCCCAGCAGCGTCTTGGCGAGTTTTGGCAGGTAGGCGCTGAAGCCCCGGTTCTCGGCCAGCGCCGAGCCCGGGGCGTTGACGACGAGGTCCGGGTGGGTGCGAACGGCTTGCAGGAGACCGACGGGCCCGGCGAAGCCCGAGGCGTCAAGCTCGAGCGGATCGGCAACGGCTCCCGCCACGCAGCGAACGACGAGATCGATCGGCATCAGGCCGTGCAGGGTCTTGAGCGAGACCTGGTCGCCGGTGACGCGCAGGTCGCCTCCCTCCACCAGCAGCAGCCCCAGGTAGCGGGCGAGGTAGGCGTGGCTGAAGAAGTCGTTGTGGCGCGGCCCCGGCGTCAACAGTGCGATGCTGGGATCGGCGCGATTGGCGCGTCGCGCCAGAGTCCCCTGCAGCTGCTGGAAGAACGGTGCCAGCCGCATCGCCTTGCATGCGGCGAAGATGTCGCCCGCCACGTTGGTGTGCACCATCCGGTTGGCAAGCGCGTAGCCGATGCCGGCGGGGGTCTCCGTATGCGTGTCGATCACGCGCCAGTCGCCGTCGGGCCCGCGGGCGAGGTCGGTGGCGAAGAACTGGATGAAGCCGCCGGTCGGCTCCAGCCCGTGGCAGGGGCGCAGGAAGGAGGGATCGCTGAACACGAGCTGGTGCGGGATGGCGCCGGACGACAGCAGGCGCTGGGGGCCGTAGAGATCCGCCAGGATGCTGGTGAACAGCCTTGCCCGCTGCACGAGCGCGCGCTCGAGACGATGCCATTCCTCCGGGGCCACGATCAGGGGCACGAGATCGACGCGCCACGGCTGCGCCACGCTGGCCGGATCGGCAAAGAGATCATGCGCGATGCCCGTCTCGCGCACCCGCGCGTTGAGCTGCTCCATGCGCAGCGAGCGCGTGGCCGGATCGAGCGCGGCCAGCGCGTCCAACAAGGGCTCCCAGTGCGGCTTGACGGCCCCCGAGCGCTCGACCAATTCGTCGAAGCCTCCGGCCAGGGCCTCGTAGCCCCGCGTCAGGTCGCCGTTGGCAAACGTCTCTGCTCGCGCGCTCCCAGCCATTGTGCGCTATCGCATCCTCTTGCCGCCGGCTCGTGGTGGCCGTGGTGCCTGCTTGCTGCCGCACGATAACCCGTGATCCCGCCGCCAAGCCAATCGAGGGTCCGGTGCGGGTTAACTAAGCGGGTTTGCGTCGTGTTGCCAATGGACAGCTATGGGCCGCGCGCCGTCGACCGGTCCGGCGCCAGTCGGCAGGTTCGCAGACCCCATGAGTCATGCGGAGGTCATGCTGCCGATCGGTGCCGCGCAATCATGGCGCATACGCCACAGTTCCCGGTGCTAATCTGGCCGACCATTCAAGGACAGAGGTGGCGCATGTTTCTCAAGACGGTCGGCGAGGAGGATGCGACAGGCCGGATTGCCGAGCTCTATCGGGCGCAGAAGGCCCAGAACGGCTTCATAATGTCCGCGCTCCAGTGTTGGACGGCTCGTCCGGATCTGCTGCCCATCTACCAGGATTTCTACGACAAGATCCGGGCGGGGTTCTCTCTGACGCCGCGCGATTGGCGCCTGATTACGCTGATTGCGGCCAAGCACGTGCCATCAACCTACTGCTCCCTCGTCTACGGCAGGCAGCTCGTCGCCGATCTCGGCTCGAAGGAGGCCGTGCTCGCCGTGCAACGGGACTTTCGCTCGGCGGGCCTGAGCGAGCGGGACGTCGAAATGCTGTCCTATGCCGAGACGATCAGCCGGAACGCATCCCGGGTGACGCAGCAGCAGATCGCGCGACTGAGAGCCGTCGGCTTCACCGACGTGCAGATCTGCGACATAGCGCTTTGTGCCGCGTTCCGGTGCTTCGTGAGCCGGTTCTTCGATGCCGTGGGCGCCGGTCCGGAGCCGGCGTTCGTCGATGCCGATGCCGAGTTCCGCACTGCGATGACGGTAGGCAAGCTGATCTGAGTGTGCGTCGGAGGTTGGCGGCTCGCTGGCGAGGAAGCGTCTCGCCCGACCAAGGCTTTGGCGGGGTCATCAGTGCTCGATCGCTGTGTTTACGGCACCCGCCGCAGATCCAGGGTGAGCGGAAAATCGGGGTGCACACCGCCCGTCCTCACGGTAACGGGGCCCGGCGAGTGGCCCAGGCTCTCGAACCGCGCGAGCCGGCGGCCCTCCGCCTCCAGCGCGTTGACCGGCAGGGCCTGGAAATTGCGGCCGCCCGGGTGCGTCGCATGATAGCGGCACCCGCCAAGCGAGCGGCCATTCCACGTATCCATCACGTCGAATGTGAGCGGCACGTGCGGCGCAATCGTCGGGTGGAAGCCCTCGACAGGCTTCCAGGCACGGAAGCGCACGCCGGCCGCCATCTCGCCTGCCGTCGGTGTGGGCGTGAGCGGCAACGCGTAGCCGTTGCAGGCGATGGCGTGCCGATCGGGCCGTGCGCCCCGGACGATGATCTGCCCGCGCTCGAGTGAGGAGTCCACCTGTCGCGTGGTGCCGCCCGGTCCCCCCTGCTCGCCCAACACGTGCCACGGCTCCAGGGCCTGGCGCAGCTCCAGGTTCACGCCGGCGTGCTCGACGCTGCCCCACAGCGGGAAGCGGAACTCGAAATGCGGCCGGTACCAGTCCGGCTGAAGCGCGATGCCGGCGCCGGCAAGCTCGGCGATGACGGTCTCGAAGTCGGCCCAGATGAAGCGCGGCAGCATGAAGCGGTCGTGCAGCGTCGTGCCCCAGCGCACCAGCGGGCGGCGGTAGGGAGCTTGCCAGAAGGCGGCCACCAGGGCGCGGATCAGGAGCTGCTGGGCGAGGCTCATGTGCTGGTGCGGCGGCATCTCGAAGGCCCGCAGCTCGACGAGGCCCAGCCGGCCCATCAGCCCCTCGGGCGCATAGAGCTTGTCGATGCAGATCTCGGCCCTGTGTGTGTTGCCGGTGACGTCGACCAGCAGGTTGCGGAACAGGCGATCGACCAGCCAGGGGGTGATGGCGCCGCCCGGCTCGGGGATCTGCCGCATGGCGATCTCGAGCTCGTAGAGCTGATCGTGACGCGCCTCATCGACCCGCGGGGCCTGGCTCGTCGGCCCGACGAACAGGCCGCAGAAGAGGTAGGAGAGCGAGGGGTGGTTCTGCCAGTAGGTGATGAGGCTGGCGAGCAGATCGGGTCGCCGCAGGAACGGGCTGTCGGCCGGTGTCACGCCGCCCAGCACGATGTGATTGCCGCCGCCCGTGCCGATGTGCCGGCCGTCGAGCATGAATTTCTCCGCCCGCAGGCCGACTGCATTGGCCTCCTCGTAGACCGCCGTCGTAATCTCGACGGCGTGCTGCCAGGAATGCGCGGGGTGAACGTTCACCTCGATGACGCCGGGATCGGGCGTGACCTTGATGACGTTGAGGCGCTTGTCGAAGGGGGGCGCGTAGCCCTCGAGCCGGACCGGCAGCCTGGTCGCCGCGGCGGTGGCCTCGATCGCGCCCGTGAGCGCGGCATAAGCCGCCCCGTCCGCCAGCGGGGGCAGAAAGATGCATAGGTGGCCGTCGCGCGGCTCGATCGCGAGCGCCGTTCGCACCGGCGCGTCAACACTGGGGAGGGCCTCGGGCTTGGGGTTGCGGTGGGGCTCGAGCTCCTCGCAGATCGGCCGCTGGTCGGCGAAGGGATCGGCCGGCTGCACGTTGGGGTGGTCGACGAACGCGATCTCGGGCAGACCGGCGAGCGGGAGGCGGAGACCGACGGGGGAGTCTCCGGGTATCAGGAACAGCCGTCCGCGGCGGAACGTCCAGCGCTCGCTGAGGAAGCAGCGGCCATCCGGCCCCTCGGTGACGAGCAGCGGCAGCACGTAGCCGACGGGCGGGCTCAGACCCTGATCGAACACGCGCATGAGGCGCTGGCGCGCGGCCGCATCCTCGAGCTTGTTGTCCCGAGGCGCCACGTCGAGCGGCAGCTTCTGCTCCATCAGCAGAAAGTGTGCCCAGTCCTCGTAGGCGGGAATGGAGCTGTCGGCCGCGAGCCCCAGCCGGTGCGAAAGCTCCGCGGCAAACCTTTCGGCATCGGCGATGGTCGCCGCCCGCGCGGGCCGCTCCTCGGCGATCAGGCCGGGGTCGTGCCACAGCGGCTCGCCGTCGGTCCGCCAGTAGACGGCGAAGGCCCAGCGCGCCGTCTGCTCGCCCGGATACCACTTGCCCTGGCCGTAGTGCAGCAGCCCGCCCTTCGCCAGCCGCTCGCGCAGGCGGCGCACGAGCTTGTCGGCATACCGGCGTTTGGTGGGCCCGAGCGCGGCGACGTTCCACTCCGCGGCCAGTCCATCGTCGGCAGCGACGAAGGTCGGCTCGCCGCCGACGCTGAGGCGCACGTCGCCGGCCGCCAGTTTCGCCTCCACCGCCTCGCCCGCAGCGGCGATGGCGGCCCATGCCTCGTCGGTGTAGGGCCTGGCGACGCGCGGCGTCTCGCGGATGCGCCGCACTTCCATGGCGACGGAGAAGTCCACGTTTGCCTCGCCGTGCGTACCGGCGATCGGCGCAGCGCTGATTGGCGATGGCGTTGCCGCCAGCGGGATGTGCCCCTCTCCGGCCAGCAGGCCTGACGTGGGATCGAGGCCGACCCAGCCCGCGCCGGGGATGTAGACCTCGGCCCAGGCGTGCAGGTCGGTGAAATCCTCTGTGGCTCCCGCAGGTCCGTCGGGGGGCCTAACGTCGGGTCGCAGCTGGATCAGGTAGCCCGAGACGAAGCGGGCGGCGAGCCCGAGCCGGCGCAGGATCTGCACGAGCAGCCAGCCACTGTCGCGGCAGGAGCCGGAGCCCTTTTCCAGCGTCTCCTCTGGCGTCTGCACGCCCGGCTCCATGCGGATCCGGTAGGCGATGTCGCGGCTGAGCCTGCGGTTGAGGTCGCAGACGAAGCCGACCGTGGTCGTGGCCGTGCGGTCGATGCCCGCCAGATAGCGCTCGAGCGCGGGCACGCTTGGCTCGGCTACGAGGTAGGGTGCGAGCTCGCCCGCCAACAGCGACGGATAGGCGAAGGGCCAGGCAGTCGCGTAATCCTCGACGAAGAAGTCGAAGGGGTTGATCGTGGCCATGTCGGCGACGAGATCGACGGTGGCGGTGAGCTCGTCCGTCTCGCCGGGCACGACGACGCGCGCCAGGAAGTTGCCGAAGGGGTCCTGCTGCCAGTTGATGAAGTGGGGTCTGGGTGTGATCTGCAGCGAGTAGGCAAGGATGGGCGTGCGGCAGTGCGGTGCCGGCCGCAGGCGCAGTGTTTGCGGCCCCAGGCCTATCCGCCGGTCATAGCGATACCGGGTCCGGTGGGTGAGGGCGACATGTAGCGTCATCGAAGAGGCCGGCGGGGCTTGGACATCGCGGTGGGTGCAGTAAAGCAGCAGAGTTGCCGGTTGCTGAAGCCTATTGTTTAGGCAACAGCCGCTCGGACGACCTGACTTCGCCGGCAGCGAGCTTGTTTACCGCGTGGCACCACGCCGACCCTGCGCCTGCCGCGCCGGATCGCGGGCGTAGCCGCCCATCCGCTCCAGAACCACTCTGATCGGGTCGTCGACCCAGGCGTGGGTCACGAAATCCTCATGGTCGGCGCCCGAGGTGCGCAGGAACGCCACCTTTCCCTGGACCCGTGGCGGCAGGGTCGTGTCGAAGGGAATGTCCCGGTCGGCCAGCACGGTCTGCAGCGATTCGTTGCCTCTGGCGGAGGAGGACGTATACGCGCTGACGAAGAACGCGTTGCGGTGGTTCTCGATGAAGTCGGCATACTTGTCGACCTCACCGTAGAGGGCGTCGAGCAGCAGCACGCCGATGACGCGGCTGTCGCTGCCGCCCTTGTGCAGGGCCCAGGCCGCCGGCACGTAGCCGCCGCTGTAGGCGACGATAACGACGGGCAGGGTCGCGAAGGTCTTGCGCGTGCGCTTGTCGCCGTGCAGCCGTGCCAGATGCGCTCCCGCCTCGCCGATGAACCTGGCGAAGCCGTAGCTCTCCCAGAAGCGGCCGGCGCTGGAGTCGTTGGCATTGACCGCAAGCTGCGGCGCCACCAGCACCGCATTGATGTTGGCCTCCGCGATCTGGGCCGCCACCCGCTGCCGGCCGCTGACATCGCGCTCGAGCGTCGCCCGGTTGCCGTGCAGGAACACGACGATGATGCCGGGCCGGCGCACGTCGAAACCCTTGGGCATGAACAGCAGCGCCCGCTTGTCGCTGTAGGTGACGTCCTCCCACAGCACGCCGGCCCGCGCGGAGCTGTGTCCGCGCCGGCCGTCCTCGGTCCTGACATCGAAGAACGGCCTGCTGGTGCGCGGCACGATGCCGTCGTAGGGGAACGGCGAAACGTCGAATTCGACCAGCGCGCTCTTCGGCGCCTTCACGGGCGCGATGCGCGCGTGGACCTCATGCGGCACGGGCACCGGCTCGCTGGAACTCGCGCCGGCACGGCTCTGGGCCAGCGCGGACGGAGCGGTCGTCCCGGCTGCCGCGAAGCAAAGCCCTATGCTCGCCGCCTGGAGCAGCGTCCGGCAACTCATCCCGCGTGAACCCTCCTACGACCTTGGTCGGCAGTCGGCGACGCAACCCGCGGCCGAAGCACTCGTTCCCGGATCGTAGAAGGACGAGCGTATGGCCGAATGATGTCGAGAGGGTGAAGAGGCGCGACGGACGCCGGCAGGCTGCCGCGTTGGTCGGGCGGATATCAACGCCGGAAGGAGTTTGCCGCCGTGGCCGACGACGCTCGCAACGACAGAGTCTTCGTGACGTTCCTGGTGCTCGCCTTCATCTTCCTCGTGAGCCTCGGCTTCGCGCTGTTCCCCCGCCATGAGCCGTCGGCGGCGGCGCACGCCAGCTCGAGCCAGACCTCTGCGTCGCCCCGCGCCGACGCCTGATGGCCCTGCGCCGGCCGCTCCCACCGGCGTCATCCGGTGCAGGGGTGACGATCGTGGTTGGCGATCGGCTCAGCGGCTGTTGTGCGTCCCCTTGACGGCGTCGCCCTCGAGCTTGGTGAAGGGCACGAACGGAACCGGTCGGCCGCCGTAGATGTCGGAGCGCTTGACGGCGATCTGCCCGCCCGTCTCCTCCTTGACCACCTTGAGGATGCGCTGCGCACCGGGCGGCCCCACTGGGATCACCATGATGCCGCCCGTCTTGAGCTGCTGCAGCAGAGGCGGCGGAATGTGGTCGATGCCGCAGGTGACGATGATCTTGTCGAAGGGCGCCACCTCCTCCCAGCCGTAGTAGCCGTCGGCCTGCTTGCTCGTGATCGACTTGTACTCGGTGTAGCCGCGCCCGATCAGCTCGTCGTACTTGGCGCGCGTGCGCTCGGCCAGCGGCTTGATGATCTCGATGGTCCACACCTTGTCCGTCAGATTCGACAGGTAGGCGGACTGGTAGCCCGAGCCGGTGCCGATCTCGAGCACCTTCTCACCCATCTTGACGTCGATGGAGCTCGTCATGCGTCCGACGACGCGCGGGCCGGTGATGGTCACCCCGTAGCCGATGCTGTGGTAGTTGACGTCGTAGATGACGCCGCGGTCGCCGGGCAGGCAGAACTCCTCGCGTGGCGTCATCAGGAACGCGCGCTTGTTGCGTGCTTCCCACAGGTCGACGTGGCCCACCATGTTCAAGAAGCGCTCGAATCGCGGGCGCAGGTAGCGCGGGTCCTCGCCACGGTTCTCCTGCATCCAGCGAATGAACGCCACCGCGCTTTCCATGGGCGGCGCAGCGTCCCAGCTGTAGGGCTTGGGCACGGCCGCGCGCGCCCATGACGGAAGACCTGCGCCCGCTGCTGCTGCCGCCGACAATGTCAAGAAGGTGCGTCGTTGCATCTGTCCTGGCCCTTTCATCGACCCTGCTTCTGAGATCTGCTGGCGCGCCCCCGCCACCGCCGATGCTACAGGTCAACGGCGGCGCACCGTGCCGCAAACTCCGATGCGAGAGGAAACGCGGGCGGGCGGGAACGGGCTAAATTAGGGTCGGGTGCGCCGGCGAGCAACAGCCTCGCTCGCCCATTGTCGTCCATTCCCCCGGCCAATGGCCGCAGCCCGGCGCGATGACGGAGGCGGTTGGCCGCCAACGCCGGTCGGCCGGCTGGGATATCATGGCCTTCCCCCTGCATTAGGCGGAGAGACACCATGCAGCTCGTCGGCAATTGGAACTATCCGACCTCCATACGCTTCGGAGCAGGCCGCATCGCCGAGCTCGGCGCGGCCACGAAGGCTGCCGGGATTTCGCGGCCGCTGCTGGTGACCGATCCGCGGCTCGCCCAGTTGTCGCCGGTGAAGCGCGCGCTCGGCGTCCTAGCCGGTGATCACGTCGCCGTTGCCGTGTTCCACGACGTGAGGCCCAACCCGGTGGCCGGCAACGTCGCGGCGGGGCTCGCGGCGCTCCGGGCCGGCGGGCACGACGGCGTCATAGCGCTTGGCGGCGGCTCGGCGCTCGATGCCGGCAAGGTGATCGCCTTCATGGCGGGACAGACACGGCCGATGTGGGATTTCGAGGACGTCGGCGACTGGTGGACGCGGGCCGACCCTGCCGGCATCCTGCCCGTCGTGGCCGTGCCGACGACTGCGGGCACGGGCTCCGAGGTGGGCCGTGCCGGCGTCATCACCGACGAGGCTACGCACACCAAGAAGGTGATCTTCCATCCGCTGATGATGCCGCGCATCACTATCTGCGATCCGGAGCTGACCGTCGGCATGCCGCCTGCGGTCACGGCCGGCACGGGCATGGACGCGCTGGCGCACTGCCTGGAGGCCTACTGCGGGCCGACCTACCATCCTCTCGCCGACGGCATTGCCGTGGAGGGCATGCGGCTGGTGAAGGAGAATCTGGCCCGTGCCTGCAGGGATGGCAGCGACCTTGCGGCGCGTGCGCACATGATGTCGGCAGCCGCCATGGGTGCGACCGCGTTCCAGAAGGCGCTGGGCGCGATCCATGCCCTCTCCCATCCCGTAGGGGCGCTCTACGATACGCATCACGGGCTCACCAACGCCGTGTTCATGCCCTACGTGCTGGCGTTCAACCGCACCGCCATCGAGGCCAAGATCGTCCGGCTCGCTGCCTATCTCGGGCTGCCGCCGACGTTTGCAGCGTTCCTCGATTGGGTGCTTGCGTTGAGGGCCGAGATCGGCATCCCGCACACGCTGGCGGGGCTCGGCATCGACGATGCCCAGTTCGACCGCATGAGCCGGATGGCGCCAAGAGATCCCACGGCCGGCGGCAATCCGGTGCCGCTCGACGAGGCGCTCTGCCGTCGGCTCTACGAGAATGCGCTCGCGGGCAGGATCTGAGATCCGCCGCGGCGAACTCGAGTCGATCCGTGCTGGGAGCATAGACCCACTGCGGCTCCATTCGACGCGCCAGTGACAAACTGCTCCTTGTGGGCTTGCGGCGCGCATGGTCGACTGAAGGCAGCTGGGGGTATCTCGTGCGTCGCCAGGCGACAGTTCTCGCGCTGTTGGGGTGCATCATCCATGCGGTGGTGCTGCCCTGGTACGTGGCGTCGCGCTTCCCGGCTCATTGGAGCGCTGCCGCTCTCGCCGCCGACCTGGCCGTCATTTGCCACGGTGATGCGGTAGCTGCCGCGTACGGTGCGACGTCGCCCGCGCCGGCTCAGCCGATGCCCAATTCAGAGTGCCCCATATGCAAGGGCCTCGTCGGGCTGCAGTTTGCAATCCTGGTCGCTGCGCAAGCCGGGCTGCTGGAAAGCAACACGGCCGAGGCGCATCTCCCGCCGGCCGATGCCTCGGCCAGAGGCCACGCCATCTTGGTGCCCCGCAATCGGGGACCTCCTTTCGCCGTCTGAGCATCACTCGCAGCCGCGAGCGGAGGCCCCCGCCGCGGTCCCATCTCGAGAAGCGCATGCGCACACGGTCGCCCGGGAAACTACCCGGCGCCGCGCGATCGCGCACGGGCATCAGCCCCGGACGGAGAAAGACATGCACGCCCAGTTCCACGTGCGTAAGCAATCCTGCCTGCTCACCACCCTGCTTGCTCTCGTGCCGGCGAGTGCGCAGGGACAGACCTCGGCCCCCGAGCCCGCCGCACAACCCGCCGGCAAGGTCACAATCCCCCCCGTGGTCGTGACGGCGCCTCCCAAGCCCAAATCCGCCGCAAGGAAGCAACCGCCTGCGGGCGCGCCAGCGGCACCTCAGCTGCTGCCTGCCGCGGTCACGAGGCCGCAGCTGCCGGGGCAGCAAATCGCGCCAGGATTGCCGGCACAGGCGGCCGGACAGACCGTCACCACCATCGATCGCGACCGCATGACCGAGACGCGCGCGTTCACGATCGGCGACGTGCTGCAGGAGAGTCCCGGCGTGTCGATCAAGCAGGGCAACGGCCCGCGCGACATGGGTATATCCATCCGCGGCTCCAACGCGCGCAACGGCTTCGGCGTGCGCAATGTCCAGGTGTTCGAGGACGGCTTCCCGGTCACCCAGCCCGATGGCCTGTCGCGCACGGACCTGACGGACCCGCACGCCTATGGCGGCATCGACGTGTGGCGCGGCCCTTCCTCGGCGCTGTTCGGCAACTACGCCACCGGCGGCGCCATCAACTTCCGCACCCGGCCGGGCGGCGAGATCAACGGCTTCGAGCACGGCGTCGACGTCGGCGGCTTCGGCTATCTCAACAACTACCTGACGCTGGGCGCCAGGAGCGGACCGTTCGAGTACTCGCTCTTCGCCAGCGACGTCCGCGGCGAGGGGCATCTCGACAACAACGGCTTCAATACGCAGACGGTGAATTTTCTCGGCACCTACACGCCGACGAGCGACGACAGGTTCACCGTCAAGTTCATCCGCAACGACCTCGACAACGACCTCTCCATCCGCCTGTCGCTCAATCAGTTCATTCTCAACCCGTTCCAATCGCGGTGCGCCACCGCCGCAACGGCGGCGCCCGGATGCGCGACCATCAACCTGTTCGCCAACGGCTACAACGGGGCGCAGGTCGCCCAGACCGCGGCGCAGGCGGGCCTAGGCCGCGACGACCAGCGCACGATCCTGGGAACGCGATGGGAGCACAGGTTCGGCCCCGGCACGGAGTGGCAGGTCCAGTTCGTGCTCGACGACCGCAACATCAGCCAGCCGACCGGCACCACCAGCGCGGTGGGCGATTTCCTGTCCTACAACGTGATAAGCAGCCTCGCCCACAGGTACAGCCTCCTCGGCATGCCGGCGACGCACCTCGTCGGCGTCTATTACAACTACCTGCCGAACGACAGCGACACGTTCAACGTGGTGCCGGGGGGCGACGCCACGCTCGGCAAGCGCACGCAGAACGTGATCGGTTCGACCACTAATGCGGGAGCCCGCGTGCGCGAGGAGCTCAAGCCCGATCAGGCGTGGACCCTCGTGGTAGGTGCGGCGCTCGAGCGAACGGAGCTCAACGCCGTGAGCACCAATTTCGGATATGGCGGAAGCGTCAACGGCAACCCGACGTCCGTCACCACGATCGCGGCCGACCGGGAATTCCTGGACAGGGCCTACGAGACGGGCATTGTCTTCCGGCCGAACGAGCAATGGCAGTTCCGGGGACGCGTGGCCACCGGCTACGGCACGCCGCAGCTCAGCAACCTGTTCGTCACGTCCGCAGGTGTGCCGGGCAACAACACGAGCCTGCAGCCGCAGACCAATCTCGGTTACGACCTGGGCTTCGACTGGACGCCCGGGCGCTGGTTCCGCCTCAGCGTGACCGGCTTCTACGAGTTCTTCGAGGACGAGCTGGTCACCCAGTCGGCCGGCGCAGGTCTGCAGAATTTCACCTTCAATGCCCCGGCTTCCGAGCACCGCGGGGTGGAGGTGGCGGCGGACTGGCGTCCGTTCGGTGGCTGGCGCGCAACTCTGGTCTACTCGCTCAACGACCAGTTTTACACGGACTACGTCGAGCGATTGAGCGCAGGCTCCAAGACGGCTCAGCTCGATCGCGCCGGCAACAAGATCCCCGGGGTCTCTCCCAACGAGCTGCTCGCGCGGGTCGGCTACGACCAGCCCTACGGTCCGCTCAAGGGCATGGGGGCTTACGTCGAGTACCAGTGGAAGGACGCCTTTTTCATGGACAACGGCAATCTTCTGAGGGCGCCCGGCTACGATCTGGTCAACGTCAATTTCCACTACAAGGTCGACGTGAGGGCTCCCCAGCTCGACAGCCTCAGCGTCTTCTTCGAGGTGAAGAACCTCATGGACAAGACCTACATTGCATCGGCGAACAACATCTCGAACAGCCTCAACGCCGGCACCGGCCTCGAGAACGGCGCCAGCGTGCTCGCCAACTCGACCGGGTCGATCTACGCCGGGATGCCGAGGACGCTCTACGGGGGCCTCAAGGTGAAATTCTAGCAGTGTCGGTCACAGCCCTAATTGGGAGAAGGAGGCGCCCAGTGCTCGCGCGGCGTGGTATGTATGCGCGCGGGTGTCAGCTACGTCGTTGGGAGAGTTGCGCATCATGCCCGGCATTCCAGGCTCAGATTCGGCACGCGAAGCAGGCCCCGTCGAGCGGATCGGCCGCATCGCCGAGGTGATCGCCAAGTCCGCCGCAGCCAACGAGGCGCTCGGCCGGCTGACGCCCGAGGTCGTCGACAAGCTGCATGAGCAGCGGCTGTTCCGATTGCTGCTGCCGCGCGCCTACGGCGGCGAGGAGGTCGACCTCGCCAGCTGGTTCGGCGCCATGGAGGCGCTGGCGAAGCTCGATGCCAGCACGGCGTGGTGCGTCGGCCAGATCAACGGCTGCGCGGCGACGGCGAGCGCGCTCGATCCGGCGGTGGCGCGCGAGATCTGGGGCGAGCCGCGGGCCGCGCTCAGCTGGGGGCCGCCGGTCAGGTCACGGGCCGACGAGGTGGACGGCGGCCACCGGCTCAGCGGCGAATGGATGTTCTCGAGCGGCAGCCGCCACGCAACCTGGCTCGGTCTCATGGCCCCGATCTTCGACCGCGCCGGTGTCGCGGTGCCTCCCGCCCAGGGTACGAGCACGCGCATCTTCCTGGTGCCTGCAGGCAAGGTGGAATGGGTCGAGAACTGGGACGTGCTCGGCCTCAACGCCACGAACAGCGGCGGGTTCAGGGTCAAGGACCTGTTCGTTCCACGCGGCCGCTCCGTCAGCCGGGAGCATCTTTCCGAGGTCCGGCTCGAAGGGCCGCTCTACAAGTTTCCCCTCAACGGCTATTTCTCGGTCGGCTTCGCTGCCGTCGCCCTCGGCACGGCGCGGGCGATGTTGGATGCGTGTATCGCGCTCGCCCTCGAGAAAAGGCCGCGGCTGGCCAAGGTCCCGCTGCTCGAGAACCACCACGTGCAATTCGAGATCGGCGAGGCCGAGGCGCGGCTGCGCTCGGCACGTACTTACGTGGAGAGCACCGCCAGGGGCGTCTATGACTCGGTCGTCGCATCGGGCAAGCTCACCATCAGGCAGCGCATCGACATGCGCATGGCGTCGACCTTTGCCATCCACGAGGCCAAGAAGGTGGCCGACGTCGCCTGGGAGATCGCCGGCGCCGATGCCATCTTCGCGTCGGGCCCCTTCGAGCGCCGCATGCGCGACATCCGCACCGTCCTGCAGCAGGCCCAGGGGCGCAAGTCGCACCTGCAGGATGCGGGCGCCTACCTCCTCGGTCTGGAGCCGAACCTGGCCTTCGCCTGAGGAGGCTCGCCGTCAGGTCTTGCGCCGCAGCTGCAGCATGACGGCGTCGTACTGGAAGTCCGCGTACTGGTGATAGAGATAGTTCTTGTCCCTGAAGTCCTTCTGCGCCTTGTAGATCGTGGCGAACGCCTCGTTGGTGGACATGAGGCCCGCATAGTGCTCTTGCGCGGCGGCGTAGATCGCGTCGATGACCTCCAGGGGGAAGATCGACACGGTGGTGCCCGACGCGACCAGGCGCACCAGCGCCTCCGGGTTCTTTGTGTCGTAGTGCGCGAGCATGCTCGTCGTCACCGCCTGTGCCGCAACCTCGACCGCCTTCTTGTACGACGGCGGCAGTCCGGCCCACTGCTCGGTATTGACGATGGCGTGGAAGAGGGTGCCGCCCTCCTGCCAGCCGGGCGTGTAGTAGTACTTCGCCACCTTGTTGAGCCCCAGCTTCTCGTCGTCGTAGGGGCCGATGTACTCCACCGCGTCGATGGTCCCGCGCTCGAGCGCGGGATAGATGTCGCCGGGAGCGATCTGCTGCGGCACCACCCCGACGCGCGCCACCACGGCGCCGGCGAGCCCCGCGATGCGCATCTTGAGCCCCTTGAGGTCGGCGATGGTCTTGATCTCCTTGCGGAACCAGCCGCCCCATTGCATGCCGGTATTGCCGCAGGGAAAGCCGATGACGTTGTGCTTGCCGAGGAAGCCGTTGAAGAGCTCGTTGCCGCCGGCATGATAGAACCAGCCGTGCTGCTGGCGCGGGTTGAGCATGAAGGGAACGGCCGCGCCCAGCGCGAAGGTGGGGTCCTTGCCGATGTAGAAGAGCAGCCCGGTGTAGGCCATCTCGACCGTGCCGTTCTGCACGGCATCGAGCGCCTGCAGGCCCGGCACCAGCTCGCCCGCAGCAAACTGCTGGATTTGGAAGCGGCCATCCGTCAGATCCGAGACGTAGCGGCAGAATTGCTCGCCGGCACCGTAGGTGATGTCCAGGTTCTTGGTGAAGCTTGAGGTCATGCGCCAGCGGATCTGCGGCGCGCTCTGCGCGAGCGCCGGGGCGCTCAGCGCCGCGCCCGCGGCCGAACCAATGCCGAGCTTCAACACGTCACGTCGCTGCATTCCGAACTCCCGACTCGAACTTTGTCCGGCAGGGCGCACAGCAAACCGTGTGCCAAACCGACTCGCGTCGGCGCGGCGGAAAAAGCCGCGCTTGGCTGGCTTGGCGTGGCCAAATTGCGGGCATAAGCCCACAGGAGCTGCCTGCTGTCCCGCCAGCAGCGCTGGCGCGCCAGGGGCGATCCTGGTAGGAAGCGGAAAGCCTGGATCCCTGGGTAGAGGCCGTTGCCGGACGAACGCCCGTGAGCGCCACCATCAAGCTCTACAAGAACGATCTGCCGCAGGGCCTCGCCATCACCGGCTCGGTCGCCATCGACACCGAGACGCTGGGTCTCAAGCCCTATCGCGACCGTCTATGCCTGGTGCAGCTGTCGGCGGGCGACGAGGTCGCCCATCTCGTGCAGCTCGACGGCAAGGACTGGTCGGCCCCGCGCCTCAAGGCCTTGCTGGCGGACACCTCGATCCTCAAGATCTTCCACTTCGGCCGCTTCGACCTCGCCATGCTCGCCCGGTATCTGGGCGTGATGCCGGAGCCCGTCTACTGCACCAAGATCGCCTCCAAGCTGGCGCGCACATATACCGACCGGCATGGTCTGAAGGACCTCTGCAGCGAGCTTCTGGGCGTGGAGCTGTCAAAGCAGCAGCAGAGCTCGGATTGGGGCGCGGAGAAGCTCACGGACCAGCAGAAGCACTACGCTGCCTCCGACGTGCTCTATCTGCATGCGCTCAAAGCCAAGCTCGACGCCATGCTGGTGCGCGAGGGCCGCATGGACGTAGCCGAGGCATGCTTCCGCTTCCTCCCGACGCGAGCGCGCCTCGACCTCACGGGCTTCGAGGACGAGGACATCTTTGCGCATTGATGCTTCGTCGGCGCTGGCGAGCGGGCTCCCGAGCGCCCCGCTTCCCGGCCGTGCCGCGCGCCCCGGCGAGGATCAGAAGATCAGCCCCGGCTTCGTCTCCGCGTCGAGGGGCCAGATCGGCCGCGCCACCCGCTTGTAGTTGATCTTGCGATAATCGCGGGCCAGCGGGGCATCCGAGTCGACGTAGATCACCCGCTTGGCGATGGGGCCGAAGGCCGCCATGAAGTGGTTGGTCGATTTGACGACCACCAGGCGCCGCTGGCGCGGATCGATGCCCACGTTGGTGAAGAGCTCGAGCCCAAGGGCCTGCGTGCGGTTGCTGATCAGCACGACCTCGACGCCGCCCACGCGTACCGCCGCACAGTCGCCGAGGGGGACCTGCGTCGGCCCGAAGCTCTGCCAGCAGCCGCGGGCGAGACCGGTGACGGTCACCTCCGCGTCGATGGGCATGCCGGACGCCGGCCCGGTCTTGCCGCCGAAGCGGAGCGGGAACGTCGCGCCCTCGCCTGCATCGAAGCACAGCCGCACCGCGATCGGGTCCCAGATCGGGCCGACGGCTGCACCCTCGACGTTGCGCTCGATCAGGTGGCGCAGGATGCTGGTGTTGTCGGACGGCGCGCCGCCGCCGGCGTTGTCCGCGGGATCGGCCATCACGACCGGGGTCGCGTTGCTGGCGACGGCCGCTGCGACCCCTTCCGCAACGCCGAGGAAATCCGGCTGGGTCTTGCCGCGCATGGCCACGACCTCCTCGCCGATGCGCTGCGCAAGCCGATCCGCCTTGGCCTTGTCGCCGTCCGCGATGACCAGCACGCGGCTCGAGTTCTCGGGTACGTCGGCATACGGAAAGCCGTGGACGATGGAGACGGACAGGATGCCGTCCTTGCCCTCCAGCGCCTTGATGCGATCGACGAACGCGCGCATGAGCGGCTCCGTCGTCGGATACATCTGGATCTGCCGGCAGTCGTAGAGCGACATGACCGGCTCGATCTTGCCCCGCAGCGTGCGCAGCACCAGGTCGAGCACGTCCTCGGCACGCTCCACCACGTCGGTGTGCGGGTACTCCTTGTAGCAGACGATGATGTCGGAAGCGCGCATGCGCTTCAGCGTCATGTGGCAATGCGGATCGAGCTCGACGCCGATGACGCACTTCGTGCCGACAATCGCGCGCACGCGCTCGATGATGTCGCCCTCGACGTCGTCATAGGCGTGGGCCACCATGGCGCCATGCAGGCCCAGCAGCACGCCGTCGAGGGGCAGGGCCGCGCGCAGCTGGCCCAGGATCTCGTCGCGCATGGTCTCGTAGTCGCGTCGGTTGGTGGTGCCGGCGGGACTGGCGGCGAAGCAGCTGCCCTCGATCAGGGTGAACCCTTCCTGCGCGGCGCGGCGGCGGGCGACGAAGAGCGGCGCCGTGCACATGCGCGGGGTATCGTCGGGGTGCTCCCCCGGTCGGAAGAAGACGCTCTCCTTGTAGGCTTCGAGGCTCGTCGGCAGGGGCGAGAAGGTGTTGGTCTCGGTCGCGAGCGTGGCGGCGAAGAGGCGCATCGGCGGGGCTCCAGGGGCAAGGCCCGCCACTGAAGCACCGAACGCCGCCGGGTGAAAAGAGGCTGCGCGACGGGCAGACCTGCACGCGGCGGATAGTGGCTTCCGCGTCATCCGCCCTCGCCCCCAAGGCCGGGCGAGGGCGGGCGACCCTGTCAGCGGAAGGCGGCGACGCGCGCGGCCTGCTCTGCGATCACGCGGGCATTGTCGAGCTCGGCCGTGCCGGCCACCTCGCCCTTCACCAGCACCTTGGGGCTCGACCACACGGGCAGGCGCGGGCAGCCGCCGCAGCTGTCCTTGTAGCTCATGATGTCCCGCCACTTGGTGCCGTTCACGAAGCCATGGCCGTAGGGGAACGGTGTCAGGTTCTTGTCGAGGTTGAGGTCGTGGCGGGCGCCGATGATGTGGCCGATCTCGTGAGCCAGCGAGTAGCTCGCCGCCGCGCACTCGTGATGCACCACCGCGAAGGCCTCGTCGGCGTCGGCGAACACGCGCGTGGCGAGCCCGCAGCCCCTGGGATCGTCGACGATGAGGATGGCCACGTCGGCGCGATACTTGTCGCGCAAGGGATGGATCTCCTCCATGTAGCCGTCGCCCTTGTCGGCGAAGCGCCAGACGTGGTCGAAGTGGGCGGCGCCATCCTCCACGTAGTCGGTCTGGTAGGCGTGGACGAGGCGCAGCTTGACCTGGCCGACGCCGCTGCGGCGGAAGGACTCGTTGGCCTCCTCGATGGAGAGATCGACGAGCTCGCGCTTGACGTCCATGTAGTTGCTTGCCGCCTTCTTGGTGTAGGCGACGATGACGTCGATCACGACGTCCTTGGGCGCGTGGCCGCCCTTCGCGGCCACCTTCTTGGCGGCGGCGTCGGTGAGGGTGACGGCGGCCACCTTCTGGTCGGCAGCGGCCTTGGTCTGCTGAAGCTTCGCCTGCCGCTGCTTGCGGTCTCCCTTCAGCTCGGAGCGCTTGCCCTGCTTCTTGGGCTTCATGATGCTGGCGTCGCCCTCGTTGACAAGCGGGTCGTCGCGCAGGCTGGGGTCGTTGGCGCGCATGCGCTCGGGCATCGGTGCATGCTCCTGGGGCATGCGATCCTCCGACATCTCGACGACGGCGTGCATCTCCCCACCCATGTGGCGGATCGAATAGATGCGGCCCTCGTGCTGCAGCGTGCCGGCCATCTTGCCGCCCGGCCACCACATGATCGTGGCGGGCGCGTCGGTGCCCTCCACGGTTCCTCGCCAGATGCACATGGTGGGCTTGATGTCGACGCTGGTGCGTACGACAGTCAGCTCCGTGTTGTTGCTGAGCTTGATCGTGACCCTGGCCGCCTCCTTGGAGGTCGGCGGGCTCCCGATGTTGGGACCGGCGTCCTTGGTAAGGGCATACTCCACCATCGGCGCCATCGGCGCCGCCATCATGCCGACACCCATGGTCGATGCAGAGGCCTTGGCGTTGTCCATCATGGCCTTCTGCTTCTCGTTCATGCTCATGTCGGCCGGCGCCGAGTGGAACACGTGGTTCCAGTCGCTGCCCAGTTGCGTGGCATTGGCGCCGTTCTCGGCCGCCGCCTTCTTCACGGCATCGACGTTCTCCTTGGGCACTTCCCACATCTCGGTCTTGGTGAGCGTCAGCACCTGGCCCCTGGCCTTGCCGGCGTGTCTGATGATGCGCTTGTAGATCGGCGAGTTCTGCGGCGGCAGCTTCGTCATGATGAGAGGCACGCGCTCGGGCTCGCTGGTCTGGGCCAGCGCCGCGGTCTGGGCGAAGGCACAGCCCAGGAGCGAGAATGCGCAGATCGTGCGTAAGGTGATCATGACCACAACCTCCCGATAGGGGTCACTTCCAGGACGGACATGGCGCCCAATTCGCAGCTCTCGGTCGCTGCCATGCGGCGCGGATCGGTCAGCGGCATACGGCCCGACGCGCACAAACTATCATGCCCACGATCGAAGCGTCCCATGCCGCTGGCGTATGGTTTCGATTTCGGTTCTTTCCCTAGCAGGTACGTGCCGCGCCCCGCCGGGTGTAACCGTCTCACGGAACTGTTACAGGCCAAATGCAGCCCCAGCCCGGGGCCCGGATGCATATACGGCCGCCGAAGCTTGTCGGATCAGTCTCGAGATGGTCGGCCTTGCTGCAGTGCATCCTTGCGAGGCCCGCTGTGCGCTCATCAGAAAATGGCGAAATCGCCGATCAGGTCCTGCCGGGCAAGCCAGGGCGTCTGGTTGGACTGCGTCTCCCTGGCGACGATCGAGCGCAGCGCGCGGTAGAGCTCGCTCACCTCGATGACGCCATTGCGGTTGACGTCGGCGCTCTGCCAGTCGCGTTGCAGGGCCTCGACGAGCGCGTGCGTGAATACGCCGCCGCCCCACTTGGGGTCCTCGTAGCTGTACTGCCGGCCCTTGGACGCGGCGAGCACCAGCATCGGCGCATGGACCCCCGACAGGAGAGAGGCGACCGCATCGTCGTTGGTGCCCAGGCCCTCCGCGCCTGACAGGCCGGAGTGGCACGCATCCAGGACGACGACGACGCGCGCCTTGGCACGGCCGAGGATGCCGGAGACCGTGGTCCAGGACAGGCCCGTGCCCCTCGTGTCGTCGGATCGGTAGCCGGCAGGGGTCAGATAATAGTGGCCGTCCTCTCCCTTCACGCCGTGGCCGGCGAACGAGAACACGATGGTGTCTTTGGCCTCGGCGACGGCGACAACGCCCTCGAGCGCGGCGGCGATGGCGTCGGGCGTCGCCGCGCCGTCGAGCAGGACCTGCAAGGCTTCGCTGGCATAGTAGCGGCCTGTGCTGGCCTTCAGGGCCTGGGCCAGACGCTCGGCATCGGACCTGGCGTAGGACAGCCTGAGCTGCGCTTCCGGGTAGGTGTCGACGCCGACCAGCACGCCGTGGAGCCGGCCGGGCGCGGCCGTGCCGGGCGCGAGAGGGAGCGTTTGCGGAGCGGAGACCAATCCGCCCCTGTCGACGGCCAGCGCCGTGACCCAGCGGGCGTTGCTCGCGGGTGGCAAGGCGATCTCGTCCTGGTACTGGTGCCCCGACATCGACCGTTCGGCAAAGAGCTGGCCGTCCTCGTAGAGCCGCAAGCGGGCAAGCTCCTCGCCGGAGCGGGCCTGCACCCGCAGGCGTGTGCCGGCTCCGGCGGACCCCTCGACCAGCCGCGCCTCCACCACCGGCGGGGGTGCGAGCCGTGCCGGGGCCGCGGCGGTCCCGCCCGTGAGGGTCGCCTTGATCACGTCCGGCCGCTCGAGCACGGCGGCGAACTGCTGGAAGGTGAAGAGGCCCGGCAGCCCCGGAAAGCGCAGCTGCACGAAATGCGCGCCCTCGTAGGACGACCAGTAATAGGCCTCGGGCGTGTAGAGAATGATCTCGCCATCGACGTAACGGCCCGACAGGGTGACGCGGCCGCTGGCAATCTCGTGGAGGAAGAACTGCCCGTCGCTGTTGAGCTGGACGACGTGCCGCGCGTCGGCGGTGAGCAGCACGTCCTCCAGGAGATCGGCCTGTGGAACCTCGCGCAGGAGCGCCAGCTTCCTGCCGGACTTGATGTCGACCACGCCGATCGCCCGCCCTCCCGCCGAGCCGACGACCAGATAGCGGCCGAAGTAGAGCTGCGGCTTCAAGCGGTTGACCTGGGCCGTGCCCTTGTATTGGCCGTCCCACAAGCCATCGAGCATCTCGGACAGGTTGGTGACGCGGCCGGCGGCCTTGCGGGCGCCTTCGAGCAGGAAGATCGCGGACTGTCCCATGGCCGCGCTGCCCTCGAAGGTGATGAGCTGCAGGAGCCACACGGGATTGCCCTCAGCCTCCCAGCGCCACGCCCCTTCCATGTGCTCGGTCAGCACGATCTTGGCCTGGGTCAGGTCGCCTGCGTAGGGGAAGGCGGTCAGCTGATTGGGCTTGCGCTGGCCGAGATGCTGCTTGAGGGCGGGGATCTCGGCCACTAGCCGCTGCTCGAGCGCCCGCGTGCGCTTGACGATAGCTGCTTCCAGCTTCTTGTCGCCGGTCTCGTCGCGCGCCCGGCCGTCCGTGCTGCCCGAGGAGTTCGCGAACGGGATGATCTCACGCGCGAACGGCGGGGCCGTGTCCACGCCGAAGCGGCCAAGCTCCTCGACCAGCCCCTGACGGGAGGAAGCCTCCTCGGTCGTGCGCGGGCGCCGCGCCTGCTGGCGCCAGTCGCCGCGCAGCACCACGCCTTCGCTGAGGCCGGCAATGCGCGTCGAGGGCCCGCGCTGGTCCAATACGCGATGCTGCGCGAGGAGCTGGCGCAGCGAGCCGGCGATCCTGTCACCGTCGTCCGCCGGCTGGCCGGGGACGGCGGGTGGATTATAGGCATGGCTGAAGGCGAGACCGTCGCGGACGTTCCAGCCGGGTTTCCATTCGACGGGACGCACCTCGTAGGTCGCAGCCACGAACTGCTTCACCCTGGCGTCGACCGCGCCCTTGGGCTTGTCGGCGGCAGCGGGGCCGCCTCCCATGCAGCAGGCTTTGTGGCCCGAGGCGAGCTCGTAGACGGTGCCGAGGCTCGCGTCGCCGAAGTTGAAATCGTCCGGAAAGACGGCGATGCCGTTGTCCAGGTCGAGCGTCATGGGCGAATCGGTCCACGAGGCGCAGGCGTGGCATGATCCGGGCGCCTCGATGCTCAAGCCGTCACCGGGATTTTCGGTCGGGTCAGAGCCGGCCGGCATGGGCGGCGAGATGAGCGAGGGGCGGACGCTGAGCCCACCGTATTCAGCCGCACCGTCGATGTAGAAGGCGTCGCCGCCGGTCCAGCCGAGAAACGGGCCCCGCGCCTTGTAGATCACCTCCTGGGAGACGAGGTCGATCACCTCCAGGTCGAAGCCGTCGGGATCGCCGACGTCGGCGACGAGAAAGCGCGAGGTCGGGGAGAAGTTGGGGTTGTGGCCGGCGCGGTCGACGATCTTGGCGCCCGTCGCGAGCTCGAACACGCGGTAGCGGCCGTCGAACACGTGCAGGCGATAGCGCCCCGAGTTGGAGATCACGATGCGCTTCGGCACGTCGATGTCGAAGGGGTCCTGGACGACGATTTCCGGCGTCCCCGGCGCAACCGTCACCTGACGCTCGCGGACATCGGCGAGAGCGCGTTCTCCGCATGCGGTCTTCGCCACGATCGCCGTGCTCAACGCGATGGTCCCTGCTTCGAACAGGCGAACGTCCACCGAGCCTGCAAGCTTGCTTCCGGGCTGATGCAGCGGCACCAGCAGGCGCGTCTTGCCGGCGCCAAAGGCAATGTCCAGCGGCCCGCGCGCGGCGGGCGGCAGTGCAATCGCGCCGGGAAGCTCGGGCGCCGGACTGGCGGCCTGCTCCGGAGCGGCCTGGTCGGGCTTGGGGCCCGGCGCCGGCCTGGTCAGCGGCGGCGCTACGACACGGGCTTCGCCGGAAATCGACACCACCACGAACGCAGGCAGCTTGCCCGGAAAGCGGGAGGTCGCGTGCCAGGCGACATGCACGGTGCCGCCCGAGTGGAGGCCGGCAGGTGCCGTGATGTCGACCCGGATGCCCTGGGCAAGGGCCCGCAGGCTGGCAGTTTCCGCCTCGCACCCGCCCTGGGCCGCCGCCGTCACCGGCAGGGGCGCGAGCAGCAGCGCCCCCACGCCCGATGCCAGAACCAGCTTCCGCCGATTCCTTATGTTGCGCTGCATGGGCCCCCCGAAAAATGCGCCGGGACAAGAGGATCAGGCGGCGGCGCTATACCCCTATAGGGCGCGGAAGCCTAGCCGATGGGCCAGCCGTGGCAACCGATATGGGCGGTCCGATGGCATGGCGCTTGCTCCCACCCCCGCGACGCGAGCTAGTATGTGAGGTGCCGGCCTCGATCCGTCTCCGCGTGCTGCCAATCCGCTCAAGGCTTTGGCAGACTGGCGCGATAGTAGCCGGCCCGCAACGTTGGGAGCCCAAGATCCATGCATCGCAGATCGTTCCTCAAAGCACTTGCCAGCGCCGGCGGTCTCGCGGCGGCCGGCAGCTTTCCGGCGCCGGCCATCTCGCAGGGTGCGGCCAAGACCCTGCGGTTCGTGCCGCAGGCGAACCTCGCCAACTTCGATCCCATCTGGGGCACCCAATACGTCGTGCGCAACGCCTCGGCGCTGGTGTGGGACACGCTTTACGGCGTGGACGACAAGCTCGAGCCCAAGCGCCAGATGGTGGAGGGCGAGGAGGTCTCGAGCGACGGCCTCACCTGGACCTTCAAGCTGCGGCCAGGCCTCAAATTCCATGACGGCGAGCCGGTGCTGGCCAAGGACGTGGTGGCGAGCCTCACGCGCTGGATGGCCCGCGACTCGATGGGCCTGATGATCAAGGCGCTGCAGAAGGAGCTCACCGCCGCCGATGACCGCACGGTGAAGCTGGTGCTGTCGGCGCCCTATCCCAAGCTGCTGTTCGCGCTCGGCAAGAACAACACGCCGATGGCTTTCATCATGCCGGAGCGGATCGCCAAGACCGATCCCTTCCAGCAGATCACCGAGTACGTCGGCAGCGGTCCCATGAAGTTTGCGCGCGGCGAGTGGGTGCCGGGTGCCAAGGCCGTATTCGAGAAGTTCGCCGACTATCAGCCGCGCAATGAGCCATTCTCCTGGCTCGCCGGCGGCAAGAAGATGAGCATCGACCGGATCGAGTGGGTGATCATGCCCGATCCCGCAACGGCGGCGGCGGCGCTGCAGAACGGCGAGATCGACTGGTGGGAGACGCCGATCCCCGATCTCGTCCCGGTGCTCAAGAAGAACAAGAACATCCAAGTCGACATCGCCGATCCGCTGGGCAACATCGGCTCGTTCCGCATGAACCACATGCACCCGCCCTTCAACGATGTGAGGATCAGGCGCGCGGTGCAGATGGCGCTCAGCCAGGAAGACTACATGCGCGCCGTGGTGGGCGACGACACCAGCCTGTGGAAGCTGATTCCCGGCTTCTTCACGCCCGGCACGCCGCTCTACACCGAGGTGGGCGGGGACGTGCTCAAGGGCAAGCGTGACATCGACGGAGCCAAGAAGCTGCTGGCCGAGGCCGGCTACTCCGGCCAGCCGGTGACGTGCCTGGTGGCGCAGGACCAGCCTCCCCTCAAGGCCATGGGCGAGGTGACCGCTGACCTCTTGAAGAAGATCGGCATGACGGTCGACTTCGTCGCCACCGACTGGGGCACCGTCGGCCAGCGTCGCGCGTCCAAGAACCCGCCGAACCAGGGCGGCTGGGGCATGTTCCACACGTGGCATGCGGGCGCCGACTGCGCCACCCCGGCGAGCTACATCGCCATTCGCGCCAACGGCGACAAGGCGTGGTTCGGCTGGCCGGACAGCGCTGACGTCGAGAAGGAGGTTGCCGCCTGGTTCGCCGCCAAGAACCTCGACGAGGAAAAGGCCGTGATCGGGCGCCTCAACAAGGCGGCGATGGAGCAGGTCGTCTACGTGCCGACCGGCTTCTACTACGGCTACCAGGCGTGGCGCAGCAACGTGAGCGGCGTCGTCAAGGGCCCGTTGCCGTTCTTCTGGGGGGTGGCCAAGGCATAGAATGCCGGCTCGAGACATGGGTGTTGCTGTCATACCGGGGCTTGTCCCCGGTAGCCAACCATCATCAGGCGCCGGAGCAGGCGGCACGATGGATCCCGGTGACGAGCACCGGGATGACACGTCAGCATTGGAAGGCTAGCGGGTCCAGGCCTGATGCTCACTCATATCGTCCGGCGCGTGGTTTCGACGATCCCGGTGATGGCGATCGTCGCGCTGTTCGTGTTCAGCCTGCTCTACATCGCTCCGGGTGATCCGGCTGCCGTCATCGCCGGAGACCAGGCCTCGCCGGAGGACGTCGAGAAGATCCGCAGGAGCCTGGGCCTCGACCGGCCTTTCCTTGCCCGCTTCGGCGAGTGGTCGTGGCACATCCTGCATGCCGACCTCGGCACGTCCATGTTCACGGGGCTGCCGGTGACGACGCTCATCGCGCAGCGGCTCGAGCCGACGCTGTCGCTGATGGTGGTGACGCTCATACTCTCCGTTGTGGTAGCCGTGCCGATGGGCGTCGTGGCCGCCTGGAAGTCGGGCACCTGGATCGACCGCGCGCTGATGGCGTTCGCCGTGTTCGGGTTCTCGGTGCCCGTCTTCGTCGTCGGCTATCTCCTGGCCTACGTCTTTGCCCTCGAGCTCGACTGGTTCCCGGTGCAGGGCTACACGCCGCTCTCGGCCGGCTTCCAGCCGTGGCTCGAGAACCTCGTGCTCCCTGCCGTCGCGCTCGGCTGCGTCTACATCGCCCTCATCGCCCGCATCACGCGCGCCTCCATGCTGGAGGTGCTGCAGCAGGACTACATCCGCACCGCGCGTTCCAAGGGGCTGGGGCAAGGCGGCATCCTGTTCGTGCACGCGCTGAAGAACGCCGCCGTTCCCATCGTGACCGTGATCGGCATCGGCATCGCCCTTCTCATCGGCGGCGCCGTGGTGACGGAGAGCGTGTTCGCCATTCCGGGTCTGGGGCGCCTCACGGTGGATGCCATCCTGCGACGGGACTATCCCGTCATCCAGGGCATCGTGCTGCTGTTCAGCTTCGTCTACGTGCTCGTCAACCTGGTGGTCGACGTGCTCTACACTTTGCTCGATCCGAGGATCAGGTATTGAGTGCATCCACCTCAACGCTGCCCGCGACCGCCGGCTTCGCCGTCGCGCCGGCAAGCCCCGACGTGCTGCCGCCGGCCAAGGTCCGGCGCGGTGTAACGGGCTTCATCTATCGCCATCCCACCATCGCCTTCGGCGGCGCGCTGCTGGTGCTCATGCTGCTGATCGCGGTGCTGGCCCCCTACCTCGGTACCGTGGACCCCACCGCGCTCGCGCCGTCGAAACGTACGCGAGCCCCCTCGGCCGACTACTGGTTCGGCACCGACATGTTCGGCCGCGACATCTACTCCCGCGTGATGTACGGCGCGCGCGTGTCGCTGGCCGTCGGCTTCTCCGTCGCCATCCTTGCCTCGCTCGCAGGCCTCGCGGTCGGGCTGATCTCCGGGTTCGTGCGCTGGGCCGACGGCATCATCATGCGCATCATGGACGGGATGATGTCGATCCCGCCGATCCTGCTCGCCATTACGCTGATGGCGCTCACGCGCGCCAGCATCGGCAACGTCATCACTGCCATCACCGTCGCCGAGTTCCCACGCGTCTCGCGCCTGGTGCGGGGCGTCGTGCTGTCATTGCGCGAGCAACCCTACGTCGACGCCGCAGTTGCCGCCGGCACCCGCGCGCCGATGATCATCCTGCGCCACATCCTGCCCAACACGCTGGCCCCCATGACGGTGCAGGCGACCTACATCTGCGCCAGCGCCATGATCGTGGAGGCGATCCTGTCGTTCATCGGTGCCGGCACGCCGCCCAGCATCCCGTCCTGGGGCAACATCATGGCCGAGGGCCGCGCGCTGTGGCAGGTGAAGCCCTTCATCGTGTTCTTTCCGGCGGTGTTCCTGTCGCTCACCGTGCTCGCCGTGAACCTGCTGGGGGACGGCCTGCGCGACATGCTCGACCCGCGCATGGCGAAACGGCTGTAGCGCGATGATCGAACCCACAAACACCACCGCGGTCATCCCGGTGCTTGTCACCGGGATCCAGCCATCCGCGCCCCCTGGAGCGAGCGGCGAGATGGATCCCGGGCACAAGGCCCGGGATGACGGCGGTGCGTTCGCGTCTGAGAGAGGCCGCTGATCTCATGGCGCTCCTCGAGGTCGAGAACCTGCAGACGCACTTCCGCACCCCTGACGGGGTGAATCGCGCGGTCGACGGCGTATCGTTCCACGTCGACGAGGGCGAGACGCTGGCTGTGGTTGGCGAATCGGGCTGCGGCAAGTCGGTGACCGCCAGCTCCATCCTCCGGCTCGTCCCGGAGCCGCCGGGCAAGATCGCGGGCTCCATCCGCTTCCGCGGCACGGATCTGCTGCAGCTCCCCGACCGCGAGATGCGGCGCGTGCGCGGCAACGACATCTCCATGATCTTCCAGGAGCCGATGACGAGCCTCAACCCGGTGCTGACGATCGGGCGGCAGCTCACCGAGACGCTGCGGCTGCACCAGCGGCTCGGCAAGCGGGCGGCCGAGGCCCGCGCCCAGGAGATGCTCCAGCTGGTCGGCATCCCCGAGCCGAGGCGGCGCCTGGGCGAATATCCCCACCAGCTCTCGGGCGGCATGCGCCAGCGCGTGATGATCGCGATTGCCCTCTCATGCCGTCCCAAGCTCCTGATCGCCGACGAGCCGACGACGGCGCTGGACGTCACCATCCAGGCGCAGATTCTGGACCTGATGAAGGACCTCAAATCCAAGGTCGGCGCCGCCATCATCCTGATCACCCATGATCTCGGCATCGTGGCCGAGGTGGCCGAGCGGGTGATGGTCATGTATGCCGGCCGCAAGGTGGAGGAGGCGCCGGTGGCCCAGCTCTACCGCACGCCGCGCCATCCCTATACCCAGGGCCTGTTCGGCGCGGTGCCGAAGCTCGGCTCCTCGCTCAGCGGCGAGGAGAGCAGGCTCTCGGAGATTCCGGGCACCGTGCCCAGCCTGAAGCAGCGCATCCCGGGCTGCGTGTTCGCAGGTCGCTGCGCGGTGGCGACCGACTTCTGCCGGCAAAGCGCGCCCGCGCTCGAGCTCAAGGCGCCGGGGCACCTCGCCGCCTGCCACTATGCGCCCAAGGAAGCGCTCGCCGCATGACGACGCCGCTCCTGCAGGTGAACGACCTCAAGAAGCACTTCTCCCTGCACGGCGGGGCCTTCGGCTCGGGTGCGGCCACCGTCTATGCCGTGGATGGCGTGTCGTTCAGCATCGAGAAGGGCGAGACGCTGGCGCTGGTCGGCGAGTCGGGCTGCGGGAAGTCGACGGTGGGACGCTGCATCCTGCGGCTCTTCGACATCACCGCCGGCCAGGTGGTGCTCGACGGTCAGCGCATCGACGACCTGTCGGCGGGGGCGCTGCGCCCGCTCAGGCGCCGCGTGCAGGTGGTGTTCCAGGACCCCTTCTCCAGCCTCAACCCGCGCATGCGCGTGCGCGACATCCTGGCGGAGCCGATCCGCAATTTCGGCCTCGCCAAGTCCGCCGCGGACCTAGAGGCCCGCATCGAGCGGCTGACGGACGTGGTGCGGCTGCCGCGCGACGCCGTCAAGCGATGGCCGCACGAGTTCTCCGGCGGGCAGCGCCAGCGGATCGGCATCGCCCGGGCGCTCGCCGCCGAGCCCGACCTCATCGTCTGCGACGAGGCCGTCTCCGCGCTCGACGTCTCGGTCAAGGCCCAGATCGTCAACCTGCTGCAGGACTTGCAGAGGGAGCTGGGGCTGGCGCTGCTGTTCATCAGCCACGACCTCGCCATCGTCGAGCACATGACGCACCGGGTGGCGGTGATGTATCTCGGCAAGATCGTCGAGCTGGCGCCGAAGCGGCAGGTCTTCTCAGGCCCCAGGCATCCCTACACGCAGGCGCTGCTGTCGGCGGTGCCCGTCGCCGAGCCCGGCGCGGCGCGTCGGCGCATCATCCTGAAGGGCGACGTGCCGAGCCCGATCAACCCGCCAAAGGGATGCCGCTTCCACACCCGCTGTCCGTACGCGTTCGATCGCTGCCGCATCGACGAGCCGCCGCTCAAGCCGACCGCTTCCGGTCACCTCGCCGCCTGCCATTTGCACGACCTGCCGGCGGCGCAGAACCCGCTGGCGCTGGTGGCGTAAGAGCGCCCTCTCCCCACTCTTCGGTGGGGAGAGGGAGATCGGCGCCTACGCCTTCCGGCACTCCGCGAACAGGTCGATACCTTCCGCCTCGAACAGCACGCGCGAGGCCGGCCGCGCGAACTTGGAGGCCTGGAAGAGGCGGCTCATATCGGCCTCGTCGCGGTGGGTGAGGTGCCAGTCCAGCACGTGGTCCATCAGCCCGCGCGAGGGGTTGCGCGGGTGGAAGTTGCCGAGGATCACCCGGCCGCCGGGCCGCAGCCGGTCGTAGATCCAGTTGATCAGCGTGGTTGCCATCTCGTCGCTCAAGTGGTCGACGAGGCTCATGCTGTAGATCAGGTCCTGCGGGGCGAGGTGCAGCTCCTGCCGGCCGGTCGCCAGATAGATCAGGTTTCCGTGCAGCGTGTGGACGCGGTCGGCAAACCCGTGCTCCCGGCCTCCGGCCTCCACGCGGGCGAGCGCCTCCCGGTCGATGTCGATGCAGCTCACGTGCAGGCGGCTGCTGTCGCCAGCCTTCCCGAGCACATCGAAGACCTCGCTGGCCGGGCCGCAGCCGAGGCTCGCCACGTGGAACTCCTTCGGTGCCGTGCCGAGGGAGGAGAGGATCTCCGCCGCAATGAGGCCCCGGCGATTGCGGATGGCACGCACGGCGGCGAGGTCGAGCACGCAGCCGTCGATCAGCGGGCCGATGCGGCCGGTGCCTGCCGGGGCGTTGGCATAGATCATCTCGATGGTCTGATAGTCGCCGGCATACCCGCGGGGTTTGGCGTAAAGACGCTCGCCGGTCCGGGACAGGCGGACGAGGGGCAGAAGCTCGGCCTGGAGCGCATTGGCGAGCCCCGCCGTCTGCTTGGGGCTTTGCGCCCCGAGGCCCTGCTCCAGCCCGGCGAACGCCTTGCGCACTTTCGCGGCATCATCGCCGGGGATCGTCCCGTTGCCGGCGGTGGCGTGCGCGTCTGCCGCGGCAACGAGCGCTTTCAGCTCGCCGATCTTCTCGAGGATGCCGGGGCCCTCCGGGCCGCCCGACGACGCGGGGCGCGCGCCGGCCGCCCACTCGGAGCGGCGCACCTGGGCGGTGGTTCGGCGCAGGCGTTCCGCCGTCAGCGTGGCGATGCCGCGCAGGAGGCGGGCGGCGAAGCCGGGGTCCTCGGCCAGCTTGTGATCGAGCGCTCCCGTGGAGAGCGCGATCACGGAACTCGTCTCGATGGCGCGAACGCTCGCCGATGCCGGGTTGTGGTCGAGCCACGAGATCTCGCCGACGACCTCGCCGGGGCCGAGCTGGCCGACCTTGATCTGCCCGGTCGCGTCGCCGAAGACGTAGACCTCGAACAAGCCGTCGGCGATGAAGAAGATGGTGTCGGAGGGGTCGTCCTCGCGCACCAGCAGGCTGTTGGCCGCGATCGTCTTGAGCTCCGCGCTGGCGAGGATCCAGTGCGTATCCTCCGGACGAAGGTGCTCGAAGATGTCCAGTGCAACGTAGCTCATCGACGATCTCCTCCCGCATCACGCGCACGGGGCCGTTGACTTGGGCGCAACCTAACAGCTCGTGGTGAGTGTCGCCAGGACATGGGCATAGAGAGGCGTTAATGGGCGCTCGCAGATCAAGCAGCAAGCCCCTGTGCGCCGCGGGAGGCGGGCCTGTCTGTACCCGGCGGCACAGGGCCCGGCGCGAGCCGCATTGCCCCGCGGGTCCCGTTCTGCCAAGAGTTGGCGGCACAGCCCAGGCGCAGACGCCATGCCCATCGACACCAGCCCCTCCTCGCCGCCGCAGAGGAAGATCACCGCGCCGATCTTCGGCGAGGCCGCGTGTCGGAATGGCGGCGGGCTCGCCCGTTTCCGGCACGGCCGCCCGTGATCCGCCGCCTCGACCACGTGCTGCAGGACCCCATCGGGCTGGTGGCGCTGCTCATTGCCGGCCAGATCGTCGCCTGGACGCTGGCACCCGCCCTGACGCACACGGCGCCGCCGCTCGACGTGGCCGAAGGCTACATGTGGGGCCGGGAGTGGGTGATCGCCACCTACAAGCATCCCGCCCTGCCGAGCTGGGTTCTGGAGGCGAGCCGGCTGGCGACCGGCGTGGTCGGGTGGCCCGCCTACCTCGTCTCGCAGCTCTTCATCGCCGCGACGTTCGTGTTCGTCTTCCTGCTCGGCCGCGACATGGTCGGAGCGGAGCGCGCTGCGGCGGGGACGCTGCTGCTGACGGGCGTCGTCTACTTCTCCTGGCCGACGGTGGAGTTCAACCACAACGTTGCCGAGATGCCGTTCTGGGCGGCGCTGCCCTGGGCCCTGTGGCGCGCGGTCGAGCGTGGCGGCCATTGGCGGTGGGTGCTCGTCGGCGGGCTGGCAGCGGGCGGCCTCTACGCCAAGCTGACCACGGCGCTGCTGCTCGTGTCGCTGGCAGGATGGATCCTGTGGGACGCGCGCGCGCGAGGGTGTCTCGCCACGCCGGGCCCCTGGCTCGGCCTCGTGGTCTTCGCAGGGGTTGCGGCGCCGCTCGCAATCTGGCTGGTCGCGCATAATTTTGCGCCATTGCGCTACGCGGCGGGGCGCTCGGAGCGGGTGCATGGCGACGGGCCGCATATGTTCGTGCTGGGCCAGCTCCTCAACATCTCCGGCCTCGTGGCAATGCTGGCGATCTCCGGCCTGATCGCGCGGGGCCGGCGTGCGGAGGCATCCGGAGCCGGCGCCGTGCCCCCCTATCCGCCGGTGGCGGAGCGTGCGGTTGGCTATCTGATCGTGGCGACGGCCGGGCCGCTTGCCCTTGCCATGAGCGGAGCGCTGCTCGTAGGGTCCAACCTCAGGACGGCGTGGGGCAGCTCCATGTTCAATCTCGCCGGGCTCCTCGCCGTCTGCCTCACCTCGAGCCGCTTCAACGGCGGGGCGCTGCGCAGGATCGCAATTTGCGCGGCCGTGCTGGTCGCCGTCGTGCCGCTGGGCTACGCGCTCGTCATCGCCGCCGGCCCCCTGCGGCCGGGCATGCCGCCACGCGTGAGCTGGCCGCAGGCGGAGCTCTCCGAGCGCTTTGCCGGGATCTGGGCGCGCGAGACCGGTGGCCGCCCCTTGCGCATCGTCAGCGGCGACAACTGGATCGCGGAGCTGGTCGGCGTCAGCAACAAGGACAGGCCCTCCATCCTGACGCGCGGCGAGCCGGCGCTCTCGCCGTGGATCACGCCGGACCGGCTGGAGCGGGATGGCATGCTGATCGTCTGGGACGCCCGCACCGGCATCATCCCGCCAGCCTTGCAGGCGCTGGTGAACAAGGGGCCAGCCAGGGAGGAGCGCTTCGACTGGGCCTGGTCGGCCAAGCGCGGTCCCCTCCGCATCGGCTACGTCATCGTGCCGCCCAAGGCTGCTCGGTGATCGCTCAACGACCGCGCCTCGCACTCTTCCCCTCCCCTTGACGGGGAGGGGATAGGGGTGGGGTGACGAAAGGGACGCTGATCGAGCTTTGAGACCCCATCGCCGACCCCTCCCCGCGTCGTGTCGAAGACACGCCTTCGGCATGATGGGGAGGGGAGCCAGCTCGGCGCCCTCGTCGCTTGCCACGACGCGGCCGGGTATCCGCCAAGATCCCTTCCTGCGCTGGACATCGCTCCGATTGTTCGTATGCTAATGACAGGCCAATGACGGGCGTGGCGTGAGGCCTGGCGCACATGGGGCGAGCATGAGGCGTGTAGCCGGCATCGATGTGGGCGGCACGTTCACGGATCTCCTGCTCTACGAGGCGGGGCCGCAGGGAAGCCGCGTCAGGCTCGCCAAGATCCCGACCACCGCCGCCAACCAGGCCGAGGGCGTGCTGAAGGCGATCGACGAAGCCGGCGTGGGCGCCGGCGACCTCGATCTCGTTATTCACGGCACCACCACGACGACGAATGCCGTGCTCGAGCGCAAGGTGGCCACGGTCGGGCTCATCACCACGCGCGGCTTCCGCGATACGCTGGAGCTCGGCCGGCGCACGCGGCCCCGCCCCTACGGCATGACGGGCACGTTCGAGCCGCTGGTCCCGCGCGAGCGGCGTCTCGAGATCGATGAGCGTATGAACGCTGCGGGCGAGGTGGTCACCCCGCTCGACGAGGAGCAGCTAAAGGCCGCGGTCGCACGGCTGATCGCCATGGGCTGCGAGAGCCTGGTCATCCACTTCCTGCACGCCTACGCCAATCCCGCGCACGAGCTGCGGGCCGGCGAAATCGCGCGGCCTCTCTGGCCCAGTGACTACGTCACGCTCGGGCACGAGCTTCTCTCGGAGTTCCGCGAGTACGAGCGCGGTACCACGGCGTCGGTGAATGCGGCGGTGCAGCCGATCCTCGACCGCTACGTGCGACGCCTGCAGGGCGAGCTGGAAGCCCGCGGATTTCAGCGCGACCTGCTGGTGATGAACGGCAACGGCGGCACCGTGTCGGCGCGGGTGGTGGCGCACGACGCGGCCAAGACCATCATGTCGGGGCCCGCCTCGGGCGTGATGGCGGCGGCGGCGACGCTGGCGCAATCGGGCGTGCGCAATGCCATCACCTACGACATGGGCGGCACCTCCACCGACGTGGCGCTGATCCACGGCGGCGTGCCGCAGGTTTCCTCCGAGATCACCATCGACTACGGCCTGCCGATCCACGTGCCCATGGTCGACGTGAAGAGCGTCGGCGCCGGCGGCGGCTCCATCGCCTCGATCAACGCCGCCGGCATGCTGCAGGTGGGCCCGCAATCGGCAGGCTCGGAGCCCGGCCCCATCTGCTACGGCCGCGGGGGCGCCGAGCCCACCATCACGGACGCCAACCTGGTGCTGGGCCGCCTCGACCCCGACGGACTGCTCGCCGTGGCAAATCCCGTGAGCGTGGCGCGCGTGCGCGAGGTCTTCGCCGAGAAGCTGGCGCGGCCGCTGGGCTTGAATGTCGAGGAGGCGGCTGCCGCCGTGCTCCGCCTCGGCAACACGCACATGGCGGGCGCGATCCGCATGGTGTCGCTGGCGCGCGGCCTCGACCCGCGCGATTTCATCCTGTTCGCGTTCGGCGGCGCGGGTCCGCTGCACGCGGTGGCGCTGGCGCGCGAGCTGGGGCTTCCGGAGGTGCTGGTGCCGGCCCGCCCGGGCCTGACCAATGCGCTCGGCTGTCTCGTCGCCGACCTGCGCCAGGACTTCGTCAAGACCCTCAACGCCCCGCTCGATGCCGTCGACATGGCCGAGGTGCACGCCGTGCTGGCCGAGCAGCGGGAGCGGGGCATCGCCATCAACGCCGAGGAGCAGAGCGAGATCCTCGAGACCACGGTGTTGCATGCCGCCGACATGCAGTTCCGCGGCCAGACGCACCTGATCCGCGTGGCGCTGCCCGGCGCCGGTGTTTCACGTGAAACCGCTCAGGCGCTGTTCGAGGCAGCCTACGAGGCACGCTTCCAGGTGCGGCTGCCCGAGATCAAGGCGGTGCTGGTCAACCTGGTGACATCGGTGATCGGCCGGCGGCGGGCTTTTCCGCTGGCCTCGCTGATCGATGCTCCCGGTCGTGCCGCCAGGCTGCAGGATGCCGTAATCGGCGAGCGCGAGCTGTTCGCGGACGGACGCTGGCAATCGGCGCAGGTTCTCGACCGCGTGAAGCTGCCAGCGGGGGCGCGTCTTGCAGGCCCGGCAATCGTGCAGCAGGTCGACGCCACCACTGTGATCGAGCCCGGCGCCGTCGCCACCGTCGACGCGATCGGCAATCTCAGGATCATCGTGGGGTCGGCGTCATGACCACGGTCGACCCCATCACGCTGGCGGTGATCCAGGCCGCCCTGGGCCAGGTCTGCAACGAGATGGACATCGCCTTCTCGCGGGCCGCCTTCTCGCCCATCATCGCCGAGGCGGACGACCGCTCCTCCGGCATTTACGACAAGACCACGGGCGCGCTCGTCAGTCAGGGCGACCTGGGCCTGCCGGTGTTCGTCGGCACGATGCAGCATTCCGCGGCCGAGCTGATCCGGCTGATCGGCGAAGTGAAGGCCGGAGCGCCCGAGCCCGGCGACATCTACATCGTCAACGATCCCTATCTCGGCGGCACCCACCTGATGGACGTGCGCTTTGCACTGCCGTTCTACTACCGGGGCGAGCACTTCTGCTGGCTGCAGAACACCGGCCACTGGCCGGACATCGGCGGCATGGTGCCCGGCGGGTTCTCGGCCAAGGCGACGGAGGTGGAGCAGGAGGGGCTGCGGCTCCCGCCGGTGAAGCTCTTCAAGAAGGGTGTGATGGACGCCGAGATCTTCGCCATCCTCAACTCCAACATGCGCATCGCCGAGCAGCGCATCGGCGACATCAAGGCGCAAGCCGCGGCCCTCAAGGTGGGCGAGCGGCGGCTCACCGAGCTGATGGATCGCTACGGCCGCGACGTGGTGGCCGATGCGGCAGCCGAGATCCGCGTGCGCGCCGCGCAGCTCATGCGCGCGCACATCGCCGCCATTCCCGACGGCGTCTATCGCTCCAAGGCCTTCGTGGACTCCGACGGCGTGATCAACGAGCCGCTCGAGATCGCGCTGGCCGTGACGAAGACGGGCGAAACACTCACTTTCGACTTCGCGGGCTCCTCGCCGCCCTGCCGCGGGCCGATGAACTCGGTGGTCGCGACCACCTACTCGGCCGTCTACCTCGCCATGCGCCATATCTTCCCGGACACGCCGCTCAACTGCGGCGCTTTCGAGCCGCTCATCGTCAGGCGGCCCGAGGGCACGTTCCTCGACGCACGCTATCCGCGGCCCGTGTCGGGCTGCGCCGCCGAGGTATCGCAGCGCATCGCCGAGGCTGTGTTCCTCGCGCTCGTGCAGGCGATCCCCGACAAGGTGACGGCGGCGCCGGCCGGCTCGTCGGGCAATTTCGCGCTCGGCGGCATCGATCCGGCGAAGGGCGCGGGCTACGTAATGTACCAGATCTCCGGCGGCGGCTACGGGGGCAACGCCGACCACGACGGGCTGACGAACGGCTGCTCCACCATCGGCATCTCCAAGAGCCAGCCGGTGGAGGTGCTGGAGCAATATTATCCCGTGCTGTTCCGCCGCTTCGCCCTGCGCGAGGGGTCCGCGGGCGCAGGGGCCAAGCGCGGCGGCTTCGGCGTGCACTATGACGTGGAGCTGCTGCGGGGCGAGGCCAAGGCTTCGTTCGTCATGGACCACGGGCGCTTCGGCCCGCCCGGCGTGCAGGGTGGCGGCGACGGTGCTCCCAATGTCGTGCGCGTGCACCGCGGGCGTGAAACCCTAATCCCCGAGCACCTGTCGAAGGATCAGGACATCCCGCTTCGCGCCGGCGACCGCGTGGAGGTGATGACGCCCGGAGGCGGCGGCTACGGCGATGCCTTCGCGCGCGAGCCGGAGCTGGTCGCCCGCGACGTGCGCCGCGGCTACTACACCGGTGAGGAGGCGCGCGCTCTTTACGGCGTGGTGATCGCAGCCGACGGCGCCGTCGATGCGGCCGCGACGGCCGCGCTGCGCAACACGAGGAGCGCGGCATGAGCGCCACCAGCGTCATTCCCGCGAAGCGAAGCCGTAGGTTGGGTCAAGCGGAGCGCAGACCCAACACAGGTTGGCGATCTGCTCGCGTTGGGTCATCGCTTCGCTTGACCCAACCTACGACCTTTCGCACGGGGCGAAAGTGATGGGGACCTATCACCGACCCGGCACGCTCGATGAGGCGCTCTCCATCCGCGCCGCCCGGCCGGTGACCGTGCTTGCCGGCGGCACCGACGTCTATCCCGCCAAGGCAGCACGGGCCGGCTGGGGCGACATGCGCCAGCCCGACATCCTCGACATCTCCCGAATTCCCGGGCTGCGCGGCATCGAGGAGCGGCCGGATCATTGGCGCATCGGCGCGCTGACCACCTGGACCGATGTGCTTCAGGCAAAGCTGCCGCCGCTGTTCGACGGCCTGAAGCTCGCGGCGCGCGAGGTCGGTGGCGTGCAGATCCAGAACCGCGGCACGCTCGGCGGCAACGTCTGCACGGCCTCGCCGGCCGGCGACGGTGCCCCCAACCTGCTGGCACTCGACGCAGCCATCGAGCTGGCCAGCCGGACAGGCACACGCCAGATCGCCATGCAGGAGTTCATCGACGACTATCGCCACACCCGGTGCCGCGCCGACGAGATCGTGACGGCGTTCATCGTGCCAAAGCGGGGCGAGAATGCGCGCGGCTCCTTCCTCAAGCTCGGTGCACGCAAATACCTGGTGATCTCGATCGTCATGGTGGCCGGCGTCATCGAGACCGGACCTAACGGAACCATCGGCAGCCTCAGCTTTGGGATCGGCTCCTGCTCGGCCGTGCCGCAGCGGCTGCTCGACGTCGAAGCCGCGCTCATCGGCCAACCCATCGCCGGCGCGGCCGACCTGCTGACCGACGAGCATCTGGCCTGCCTGGCGCCGATCGATGACATCCGCGGCTCTGCGGCTTATCGGCGTCATGCGGCCTTGGTCCTCGTCACAGATCTGTTGGCCGAGCATGCTCGCTGGCACGGGCGGAAGGCCGCGTGATGCAGGATACGCCCCTCCATCTTCCGTCGGGCTCGGTGTCGTTCACATTGAACGGACGGGAGGCGACGGTGCGTGCGGCGCCCTTCACCTCGCTGGCCGAGACGCTCCGCGGCGAGCTGGCGCTCACGGGCACCAAGATCGGCTGCGAGGCCGGCGACTGCGGCGCCTGCACGGTGATCCTCGACGGGCGCCAGGTCTGCGCCTGCCTCGTGCCGACCGCGCAGGTCGAGGGCGCGAGCGTCGAGACCGTGGAATGCACGCGCTCGCTGACGGCGCGCCTGCGGGCAGCCTTCCTCGCGCACGGCGCGGCACAATGCGGCATCTGCACGCCCGGCATGCTGATGGCCGCGACGGACCTGCTCGCCCGCAATGCCGCGCCGGCCCGCCGCGATGTCGAGGATGCGATCGGCGGCGTGCTGTGCCGCTGCACGGGCTATCTCAAGATCGTCGAGGCGGTTCTGGATGTTGCGAACGCGGCGGGGTTAGGCCCCGAAGCTGCCGCAAGGACTCTGCGGCCCGTCCTTCGACAGGCTCAGGACTGCGGGTCGGGGCAACACCCCGGCGCTGAGCCTGTCGAAGCGCGGGCCGGACACGCCGTTGGCAGTCGATTGCCGCGCGTCGATGGTTGGCCCAAGGTGGCGGGCATCGACCGGTTCGGCGCCGACGAGGCGCCGGCAGACGCGCTGTGGATGCGCATCGTGCGCTCGCCCCACGCCAGGGCGCGGTTCAGCTTGGGCGATCTCGATGGGGTCAAGGCGCGCAGCCCTGGGCTGGCGGCGATCCTTACGGCCAAGGACGTGCCGGGCGAGAACAGCTTCGGCGTCTTCCCCGACATCAAGGATCAGCCGGTGCTGGCGCCGGGCTCCGTGCGCTTCCGCGGCGAGGCGGTGGTGGCCCTGGTCGGCACGCGCGCGGCCGTGGACGCTCTGTCGGATGCGGACATCCCGATTGTCTGGCACCCGGAGGAGCCGGTGGCCGGCATCGACGCCGCGCTCGCGCCCGATGCGCCTGCGATTCATGCGAATGTCGCCGACAACGTGCTTGCCCGCGGTCTCCTCGAATGCGGGGATGCAGAGGCTGCTCATGCCGGCGCTGCTGCTACCGCCGAGGGGACCTTCGAGACCGCTTTCGTGGAGCACGCCTACATCGAGCCGGAGGCGGGCCATGCCGTGCCCATCGGTGAAGGCCCCGACCGCATCGAGGTCACGGCCTGCACGCAGGCGCCCTACATGGACCTGGAGGAGACGGCACGCGTGCTGGGCGTCGACCGGTCGCGCGTGCGCATCCGCCCGACGGCATGCGGCGGCGGCTTCGGCGGCAAGCTCGATGTCTCGGTGCAGCCGCTGCTGGCCGTGGCGGCGTGGGTGACGAAGCGCCCCGTCCGCGTCGTCTACACGCGCACGGAGTCGATGGCCTCCACCACCAAGCGCCATCCGGCACGCATCCGCGCCCGGGCGTCGGCCGACGCGCGAGGGAGGCTCAGCGCCTTCGAGATGCAAGCCGATTTCAACACGGGCGCTTACGCCTCGTGGGGGCCGACCGTGGCCAACCGCGTGCCCGTGCACGGCATGGGGCCCTACAAGGTGGCGAACGCCCGCATCGCCACGCGCGCGGTCTACACCAACGACACGCCGGCCGGTGCCTTCCGCGGCTTCGGCGTGCCGCAGGCGGCCATCGCGCATGAGACGCTGATGGACGATCTGGCAGAGCGGCTCGGCGTCGACCGCTGGGCCATCCGCCGCATCAATGCGCTCGGCCACGGAGACGCGACACCCTCGGGCCAGGTGCTCACCCATTCAGCCGGGCTGCCGCGGTGTCTCGACGCGCTGAAATCGGACTGGGACGAAGGCCTTGCGCGCGTGGCTCGTCACAATGCCGACCGGCCGCGGCACCGCCGGGGCGTCGGCATCGCCTGCATGTGGTACGGCTGCGGCAACACCGCCCTGCCGAACCCGTCGGCCATGCGCATCACGCTTGCCCGCGACGGCACGCTCACGTTCCTCAACGGCGCGGTCGACATCGGCCAGGGGTCCTCCACCGTGCTCCTGCAGATCGCCGCCGACGCATTGGGGCTGCTACCCGGTCAATTCCGAATGGTGGTGGGCGACACGGACCTGACGCTCGATGCCGGCAAGACGTCAGCCTCGCGGCAGACCTTCGTGTCCGGCAACGCCGCGCGGCTCGCGGCCGAGGACCTGCGCCGCAAGATTCTGGCCCTCGCCAATGCCGGGCCAGGTGCGAGGCTCACCCTCGACGGCCAGCACCTGACGATAGCCGACGGCGAAGCCTCACGTACGATCGATCTTGCCACGCTGCCGGTGCCAATCACGAGCCGCAACCCCGTGCTGAGCCTATCGAAGCACGACGTGGCGGACCCAGGCGCCCTTCGACAGGCTCAGGGCGGCGGCGAGTGTTCGGCGCGTGTATCGCGCGATGCCGACGATGACGCCGTGCTCGAAGGCGTCGGCCGCTGGGATCCTCCCACCACGGCGCTCGATGCCAAGGGGCAGGGCGCGCCCTATGCCACCTACGGCTTCGCCGCGCAGGTGGCCGAGGTGGAGGTGGACATCCGGCTCGGCACGACCAAGGTGCTGGCGATCGTCGCAGCGCACGACGTCGGCCGCGCCATCAACCCCACGCTCGTCGAAGGCCAGATCCACGGCGGCATTGCGCAGGGCCTGGGACTGGCGCTGATGGAGGAGTTCATCCCCGGCCGCACCGAGAACCTGCACGACTACCTCATCCCCACTGTCGGCGACATGCCGCCCGTTAAGATCCACCTGATCGAGGACGCGGAGCCCGCGGGGCCGTTCGGCGCCAAGGGCGTGGGCGAGCCGGCGCTCATCGCCACCGCCCCCGCCATCCTGTCCGCCATCCGCCACGCCACCGGCGCCCGCCTCACGCGCGTGCCCGTGCTGCCGCACCGGCTGTGGGAGGCGCTGCAGGGCAAGGAGGAGCAATGATTGAGGCCCAAGGCGCGCGGTTCCCCTCCCCCTTGTGGGGAGGGGATAGGGGTGGGGGGAGCCCCGAACCGAAATGTTCTGCAATCCCCCCCTCCCTTACCCTCCCCCACGAGGGGGGAGGGAATGTTCGCAGCTTCCCCTCCCTCTCCCTCCCCCACATCGTGTCGAAGACGCGCCTCCGGCACGATGGAGGAGAGGACCGCTGTGGCGCGCAAGGAGTGCGCATGGAGGCCGCGTCATGAGCAAGGATCAGCTGTCGCTTGCTGCGCGCGCCGGCAAGATGGGTGCCGCCGAGGGCGAGGGCATCGTGCGCTGCGATGCCTGCCCGGTGCTCTGCCGCATCCGGCCCGGACGGTCGGGCGCCTGTGCGCGCTATGCCAACGAGAACGGCCAGCTCGTGCGCACCGATCCGGTGCTGCTGCTGCAGCGCACGCTGGATGCGGGCGGCAAGCTCACGCAGTTTGCCGGCGCGGACTGGAATGGCGCGCCCCTCGACCCCGCGCGCACCTTCGTCACCGGGGTAGGCGCCGGCACCACCTACCCCGACTACAAGCCCGCGCCCTTCATCGTCTCTGCGGAGCACGCCGGGCTGGACACCGTCACCGTGGTGACCGAGGGCATCTTCAGCTACTGCGGCGTAAAGGTGAAGATCGACACCGATCGCCACCTGGGTCCGGAGGCCGCGCCCGTCCGCGTCAGGGGCGAGCAGGTGGGTCACGTCACCACCGCGGAATACGGCTCGCAGATGCTCTCCATCGGCGGGGTGCGGCATCTGACGGGCGGCTCGAAGAAAGAAGGCACCGTCACGTGCGACGCTTTGCTCGAGCTTTGCTCGGGGGAGCGCGTGGAGATGACAATCGACGGCGGCCACGGCGTCGTCGTGCAGGCGGGACGGGCGCCCATCGTCGACGGCCGGCCGGAGGTGCGCATGCGGGTCGGCTGCGGGTCGGCGACCGTCGGCATCTTCGCCAGGCAGTGGGTCGGCCATGTCGATGAGGTGATCGTGGTCGACGACCAGATCACCGGCGTGTTGACCGAGCACCAGTCGGGCCGGGTGCTCGACATGGCTCCGTCCGGCATCCGCGTGCGCGGGCGCCGCTCGACGCCGGGCCGCTACTTCCAGGTGGCCCGATCGGGGCTCGGCTGGGGCGGAACGGACATCACCGACCCGCTGTCCATCATCCAGAAGATCGACCCCAAGGTTGCCTGGCCCGGCCTGCGCCTGCTGATGACCTCCACCACCGGCGAGGACGCACTCTACTGCATCCTCGACGACAAGCTGCGGCCCGTGCCGGCCGAGATGCCGCCGGCGGTGCGCGCCGTGGTCGACCGCATCGGGGAGAACTGCGAGCCCTCGCTCTGCACGGTGCTGTTCATGGCAGGCGCGGGCGGCTCGCTGCGCGCCGGTGTCACCGAGAACCCGGTGCTGCTGACGCGCTCGGTGGCGAAGGGAGAGACGAGGGTCACCATGGGCGGGGCCCCGGTCTACGTGTGGCCGGGCGGTGGCATCACCGTCATGGCGGACGTCACGCGCATGCCGAGGCGCGCGTTCGGCTACGTGCCGACGCCGGCCATCGTCGCGCCGATCGAGTTCACCCTGCCGCGTGCCCTCTATGAGCGGCTCGGCGGGCACATGGGCGACATCGTGGATGTCGGCGACGTGATCCGCGAGGTCGGGCCGACGGCCAGGGTCGAGGGCTGGCCGGACGAGAATCCGTGGCCCTTCCAGGGCGAGAAATCATGACGGCCGCAAAGGCCAGGGAGAGAGACGCCATGGCGAATGCCAGGACGCGGCGCAAGCCGGTCGAGGACACTGACGCGGCGGCGCGCGCGGCAGCCTACGTGCTGGAGGACCAGGTTGGCTTCCTGCTGCGCTGTGCCCACCAGCGGGCGAGCGAGGATTTCAACGCGGTGATGGGCCGCTTCGGCGTGACGCCGACCCAGTTTGCCGCGCTCGCCAAGCTCGACGACCTGGGCTCGGTATCGCAGAACCAGCTGGGCCGCCTGACGCGCATGGACCCGGCCACGATCTCCGGCGTCGTCGGCCGCCTGATCGCGCGCGGGCTGGTGCAGCAGTCGCCCGACGCGCGCGACGCCCGGCTGGTGCGGCTGGCGCTCACCGCGGCCGGCCGTTCGGCCGTGACGGAGATGAAGGCGGTGGCTGCGGACGTGTCGCGGCGCACGCTGAAGCCTCTGGCCCCGGGCGAGGCCGAAGCCCTGGTCAAGGCGCTGGCCAGGATCGGATGAGCCTCATGTTCGCGGCGCCCGTCACGCAATGGCTTGCCGGGGAGCGCCTGCACCTGTCGCAGGGGCCGATCGACGTGGTGTTGAAGGCCTGGGGGCGGACCGATGACGTGCGCGCCGCCTATGGCGCGGCCGCCCGACGCTTTCCGGCCATCCTGCCGGAGCTGTGCGACGAGCTGGCCGCATTGCGCACGCCGATGCACGAGGGCCCGCGCGTCTCGGGCGCCGTGGCGCGGCGGATGGTCGAGGCCTGCCGCCCGTTCGCGGACATCTTCGTGACGCCCATGGCGGCGGTGGCGGGCGCCGTGGCCGACGAGCTGCTGGCGGCGATGACACTAGCCGCCTCTCTCGAGCGGGCCTTCGTCAACGACGGCGGGGACATCGCGGTGCTGGTCGCGCCCGGGCATCGGCTCGACATCGGCGTCGCCGGGGAGTTCTCCCGCGGCGCCGTGCCTGTCATGAACGGCGCCGTGCACGTCGATGCCGCCTCCGGCGTGGGCGGCATTGCCACGTCGGGCGCACGCGGGCGCTCCTTCTCGCTCGGCATCGCCGATTCGGTGACCGTGCTTGCCCGCAATGCTGCCGCCGCCGACGCGGCCGCTACGCTCGTCGCCAACGCCGTCGACGTCAACAGCCCGGCCGTCTTGCGCCGCTCCGCCCGCGAGCTGGACCCCGACAGCGATCTGCGCGACCTGCCCGTCACCGTTTCAGTCGGCGCCCTGACGCAGGGCGAGATCGACACCGCTCTCGCCTCCGGCCTCGCACGCGCCGCCGAGTTCCGCAGACGCGGTCTGATCATCGATGCTGCCCTCATGCTGTCCGGCCGCAGCCGCGTGCTGTCATCCCGCAAGTCGCGCAGCGACTATCCGGGGCCCGGTGTCAGGATGACGGCGCCATCCGGGCAGCTCCTGGCTCCCGGCTCTGCGCCCTGACGGGCTCCGGCCGGGATGACAGCGAAAGCGCGTGTCACCACATATGTGCGCATGGTATCAGCCGGACTATTCGAAGACTGGATCAAGCCCGGGTCGGCAGGGCTCTTCTGCGAGCCTGGGGGCTTCCACGTCGATCCCGCGCGGCGGGTCGGGCGCGCCATCATCACGCACGGCCATTCCGACCATGCGCGGGCAGGCCACGGCGCGGTGCTGGCGACGCCGGAGACCATCGCCATTATGAAGGCGCGGCTCGGGCCCGAGTCCGCCGGCAGCTTCCAGGCCTTGCGCTATGGCGAGAGCCTCGACATCGGCGGCGTCACGGTGAAGCTGGTGCCCGCGGGGCACATCCTCGGCAGTGCCCAGGCGGTGATCGAGCACCGCGGGCAGCGCGCCGTGGTCTCGGGCGACTACAAACGCCAAACGGACCCCACCGCCGCGCCCTTCGAGCTGGTGCGCTGCGACCTCTTTATCACCGAGGCCACGTTCGGCCTCCCGGTGTTCCGTCACGAGAGCGGCGAGCGCGAGATCGGCCGGCTGCTCAAGTCGGTGCACACGTTCGCCGATCGCACACACCTCGTCGGGGCCTATGGGCTCGGCAAGACGCAGCGGCTGATCGCGCTGCTGCGCAAGGCCGCCTACGACCGCCCGATCTGGCTGCACGGCGCGCTCCAGTCCATGTGCGATCTCTACACCGAGTTGGGCGTGGACCTCGGCCCGCTACGCCTCGTCACCGATGCGACCGACAAGCTGCCCGGCGAGATCGTGCTCTGCCCGCCCTCGGCGCTCAAGGACCGCTGGTCGCGGCGCCTGGCCGATCCCGTCACCGCCTTCGCCTCCGGCTGGATGCGCGTGCGCGCCCGGGCGCGGCAGCGCGGCGTCGAGCTGCCGCTCGTCGTCTCCGACCACTGCGACTGGCCGGAGCTGGTCGAGACCATCCGCGAGACCGAGGCGCAAGAGGTATGGGTCACGCACGGCCGCGAGGACGCGCTGGTCCACCAGATTGCGCTTATGGGTAAGCGCGGGCGAGCGCTGGCGCTGGTCGGTTTCGAGGAGGAGGAGGGCGAGTGAAGGCCTTCGCCGATCTTCTCGATCGCCTGTCCTACAGCCCGAGCCGGAATGCCAAGCTGCGGCTGATGGCGGATTACTTCCGCAACACACCCGATCCGGACCGGGGCTGGGCTCTGGCGGCACTCACCGACGGGCTGCCGTTCTCCTTCCCTCTGCGGCGCACTCTCACCGGGATGATGGCGCGCCGCATGGACCCCGAGCTCTACCGGCTCTCCCGCGACTACGTCGGCGACACCGCCGAGACCATCGCGCTGGTGTGGGATTCCGCTACCGAGGCGAGGTCTCCCCTCAAAATGCGCGCTTCCCCTCCCCCTCGTGGGGAGGGGCGAGGGGTGAGGGGAACCCCTGCATTGGACCTTCCGGAATCCCCCCCTCCCTATCCCTCCCCCACGAGGGGGGAGGGAACGGACGCAGGCGGAGGAGCGCCTCCGTGCCTCTCCGACATCATCGCCGAGCTGGCGCTGGTCGGACGCGACGACCTCGGCATCCGGCTCGAGACTTGGCTCGACGGCCTCGACGCCACGGAGCGCTGGGCGCTGCTCAAGCTGTTGACGGGGGCGCTGAGAGTCGGCGTGTCGGCGCGGCTCGCCAAGACGGCCGTGGCGGAGATGGCGGGTTTCACGGTGGGCGACGTGGAGGAGGTGTGGCACGCACTGACGCCTCCCTACGCGCCCCTCTTCGCCTGGCTCGAAGGCCGCGGGCCACGGCCGGAGGTCGCGAACGCACTGGTGTTCCGCCCGCTCATGCTCTCCCACGCGCTCGAGGAGGCGGACTGGGATGCGCTCGACCTCGATCAATTCTGGGCCGAGTGGAAGTGGGACGGCATCCGCGTGCAGGTGGTCGGCACGCGGGAAGGCGCGAGCCTCTACTCGCGCACGGGCGACTCCATCGGCGGTGCCTTCCCCGATCTGGTCGACGGCTTCCACTTCGACGCCGTGCTCGACGGCGAGCTTCTCGTCGTGCGCGATGGTCGCGTGGCCTCCTTCAACGACCTGCAGCAGCGGCTCAACCGCAAGGGCGTGTCCAAGCGGCAGATGGAGCAGTTTCCGGCTCACGTGCGCCTCTACGATGCGCTGCTGATCGAGGGCGAGGACCTCCGCCAGTTGCCGATTTCCGAGCGCCGGGCGCGGCTCGAGGCCTGGCACGGCCGCGTGCGCCCGCCGCACACGGACCTGTCGCCCATCATCGAGGCGGCCGACAAGAACGAGCTGCGCGCCATCTGGACCGAGGCGCGCGAGACGGCCGTTGAGGGCATCATGTTGAAGCGGCGCGACAGCCCTTACGTGGTCGGGCGGCCGAAAGGGCTGTGGTGGAAGTGGAAGCGCGCACCCCTCACGCTCGATTGCGTGCTGATGTATGCGCAGCGCGGCTCGGGCAAGCGCTCGTCCTACTACTCCGATTACACCTTCGGCGCTTGGCGCGATGCGGGCGGCGGCAAGCGCGAGCTGGTGCCCGTCGGCAAGGCCTACTTCGGCTTCACCGACGCGGAGCTGCTCGAGATCGATCGCTGGGTGCGCAACAACACGGTCGAGAGCTTCGGCCCGGTGCGGGCGGTGACGCCGAGACTGGTGTTCGAGGTGGCATTCGACGCGGTGGCGAAATCGACGCGCCACAAGTCCGGCGTCGCCATGCGCTTCCCCCGCATTCACCGCATCCGCTGGGACAAGCCGGCGGACGAGGCGGACCGGCTCGAGACGCTGCTGGCGCTGATCGGCCCATGAATGGCGTGGTATCCACCGCCTCGTCATGCCCGCCAAGCGAAGCGAGAGCGCGCATCCAACCCCAAGCAGCACGTCGAGCCTCGGGGTGGATTCCCGCCGACGCGCTTCGCGCTTGCGGGAATGACGGACAAGAGAGTGCGGCGGTGATGCGATTGCTTTCCCGGGCCTCGCCACTAAGCTGTCGCGGGCTACGGATAACAGCGAGAGCAGGACATGGCGCGCATCGCCGTCGGCGGCTTCCATCACGAGACGAACTGCTTCGTCGCGGAGCGGACCGACTTTGCCTACTTCGCCAGCCACCGCGACCGCCCGCCGCTCGTGCGCGGCCGTGAGGTGATCGAGTGGCTGGGCGACACCAGATTCGCGCTGTCGGGATTCCTGCGCGATATGGGCACGCGGCATGAGATCGTGCCGCTGCTGTGGACCAGCGGCGGGGCCGGCGGTCTTGTCACGGCGGACGCCTATGAGCGCATCGCCGGGGAGCTGGTGGGGCGGCTGTCGGCGGCCATGCCGGTCGATGCGGTCTATCTCGACCTGCACGGCGCCATGGTCAGTGAACCGTTCGAGGACGGCGAGGGCGAGCTGCTGCGGCGCGTGCGCGCAGCGGTGGGTCCGCAGGTGCCGATCGCCATCAGCCTCGACTACCACGCCAACGTCACGCCGGAGATGGTGGAGCTCACGGACAGCCTCGTCGGCTATCGCACCTATCCGCATGTCGACCGACCGGAGACAGGGCAGCATGCCGCGCGCGCCGTGTCGCTGCTGCTGGAGCGAGGCCGGCCGCCGGGACGGGCGCTGCGCAAGCTGCCCTTTCTGATCCCCCTCAACGACCAGTGCACGATGGTGGAGCCGTCGAAGAGCGTCGTTGCGCGCTCGGTTGTCGCCGAGGGCGACCTTGTCAACCTTTCCTACCTCGCCGGCTTCCCGCCCTCCGACCTCTACTGGTGCGGGCCTGCCGTGATCGCGCACGCCTGGAGCCAGGCTGCCGCCGATGCCGCGGCCGATGCGCTCACGCGCGAGATCGCCTTGCGCGAGCCCGAGTTCGCCGTGCCGATGCTCTCGCCCGACGACGGCGTGCGCGAGGCCATGGCGATCGCCCGCCGCGCCGCCAAGCCGGTGGTGCTCGCCGATACCCAGGACAACCCGGGCTGCGGTGCAACGGCGGATACCACGGGCGTGCTGGAGGCGCTGGTGCGGCTCGGCGCGGAGGGCGCGGTGGTCGGCTACCTATGCGACGCGCAAGCCGCGGCTGCGGCGCACGAGGCCGGCGTCGGAGCGGACATCACGCTGGCGCTCGGCGGTCGCTCCGGACCGGCCGGCGTCACGCCCTTCCACGGCACGTTTCGTATCTCGCGCCTCGGCAGCGGAAAGATGCGCACGACGGGGCCAGTCTCGGGCGGACGTGACATCGACCTTGGGCCCATGGCGCTCCTCACAGTGGGCGGCGTGAGCGTCGCAGTCACCACGAAGCGCATGCAGGCGCTCGACCAGGCGCCGTTCCGGCATCTCGGCGTCGAGCCGCGCGAGCAGAAGATCCTGGCCCTCAAGAGCACCTGCCATTTCCGCGCCGAGTTCGAGCCCATCGCCGAGAAGGTGATCGTGGTCATCGCGCCGGGCGGCTATCTCGCCGATCCTGCCGGCTATCCCTTCCAGCGGCTGCGCCCCGGCGTCCGCCTGCGGCCTCTGGGGCCGGATTTCCGTGGGGCGCCCGCTTCCCGCTCTTCTCGGGATTGGCTGGCTGCATACTGACGCGCGGGAACGCGATAGTTATGGTAGCCTCTGGAGCAGGGGCAGCATGCGGGCGTCGGGGGTCCGAGGGAGCTTTCAACTCATGTCCGTCTCTGGTCGCAGAATCATGGCATCGGCGTGCTTGGTCGCAGCGCTGGCGATCGCAACGTCCGTCAACGCTCCGGCGCTCGCGCAAAAGTCCGGCAAGGGAGCTGTCGTCGGCCAGCTCGTACGGCTCGCGAGGGAGTTCCTTGCCGGGGCCGCCAACGAACTCGGGCGTGAGGCCATAAAGACGGCGACCGAGCAAAAGGGGCCACCGGCCCTGCAGCGCAAGTGGACCGTCTATAAGCTCGGCCAGGACTGGAAGAGCCACACGACCGCCGCGCATTGCATCATGCAGGGCCCCCAGAAGTGCGCGCCATGCGATCTCAAGGAGGCCGAGGGACGCTGCGATCTGCGGGCGCAGGTCCTGCCGATCACCATCGATTGTGACAAGAACGGGGTCTGCAGCGGCACGGTGGAGTACGCGACCAAGAGCGCGCCGCCGCCAACCCCTGCGCCTCCGCCACCCACCAGCCCGACAAATAGGGGCAGGAAAGTCATCATGTGAGATCCGGGCGTGGCGTGCAGGCCTGCTGGGCCGTCCGCCTCCCGCCCGTCATGCCCGCCAAGCGAAGCGAGAGCGGGCATCCATTCCCAGACACCGAGTCGAGCCTCCGGGGCATTTCCGCCGACGCGCTCGCGGGAATGACGGCCGTGGCGCAGTCTACAAGCTCACCATCACCTTGCCGATGTGGGCGCCTTGCTCGACCAGCTCGTGCGCGGCGGCGATCTCCTCCAGCGGGAGAATCCTGGGCGCGGGGTGCACGAGGCGGCCCTGCTGCGACCACCGTGTCAGGTCACGCACGGCGGCCGCCCGCACGTCGCCGAAGATGCCGTAGCACTGGATGAAGCGGATCACGACGTTGGCGAACAGCAGCGGATAGAACGGCAGCACGGGCTCCTCCGCCCCGCGCGAAGCGTAGGTGCCGATCACGCAATCCTGGCGCATGACGGCGAGCGTGGTCGCGAGATTGCCGCCGAGGTCCACCTCCGAGATGCGGTCGATGCCGCGCTTCTCCGTTGCCGCCATGACCCGTTCGACGACGCTCTCCGTCTTGTAGTTGACGATCACCGGCACGCCAGCGGCGGCCGCCACTTGCGCCTTGGCGTCGCCGCTGACCGTGCCCGTGACGCTGCGGGCGCCGCCGAGCCGCGCAAACTGCGCGGCGTAGACACCGACGGCGCCGGCCGCTCCCGTCACCAGCACGTCGCGGCCCTCGAGCGGCCCGTCGGAGAAGAGCGAGAAGTAGGCCGTCATGGCCGGCACGCCGAAGCCGGCACCGAGCTCGAGCGGCACCCCCGGCGGCATCGGCACGGCCTGGGCCGCGGGCAGCGCCACGTACTCGGCCGCGGTGCCATAGGCGCGCCCGCGCTGGGCGTTCCAGGTCCACACGCGCTGGCCGATCCGCTCCCGGCTCACGCCCTCGCCCACCCTGTCGATCTCGCCGGCGCCGTCGCTGTGCGGGATGATGAGGGAGTAGCCGGGCCGGTCGCGGGTGCCGCGCCGGCGGTTGCAGTCGGATGGGTTGATCCCCGAGAAGCGGATGCGCACGCGCACCTCGCCGGCGCCCGGCTCGGGATCGGGCAGCTCGCCGATTTTGAGCACCGTGCGCGCCGGACCGTACTCGCTGTAATATGCCGCCTTCATCTTGTTGTCCTCGCAGGTTGGGTCAAGCGTAGCGCAGGCCCAACGCAAGCCGCGAACCAGATCATCCCCCGGCATTCGCCGGGTCGACCCAACCTACCTCGCCTCCGCGTCAACGGAGGGCACCCCGCCCGTCCCAGCCGGTATCTCCCGCCAGCGCAGGCAGGCGACCTCCTGGCCGGCGGCGGCGGGCTCGAGCTCCGGGACCACATCGGCGCACGTCGCTGCCGCATAGGGGCAGCGAGTGCGGAAGGCGCAGCCGGAGGGGAGCTTGCGCGGGCTCGGCGGCTCGCCTTCCAGGATGCCGCCGCCGAGCTGGCGCCCGGGCTCCAGCCGCGGGGCCGCCGCCAGCAGGGCGCGCGTGTAGGGATGCCGCGGCGACTCGAAGATGGCCCGCGCTGTCCCGGCTTCCACGATGCGGCCGAGGTACATGATGGCCACCCGGTCGCACATGCGCTCCACCACCGAGAGGTCGTGCGAGATGAGGAGATAGGTGAGGCCGAGGCGCGTCTTGAGATCGGCGATCAGGCTCAGAACGGTGGCTTGCACCGAGAGATCGAGGCCCGAGGTCGGCTCGTCGAGGATGACGATGCGCGGCTCCAGCAGCAGGATGCGCGCCAGCACCACGCGCCTGAGCTGCCCGCCCGACAGCTCGTGCACATAGCGCGGCCGGAATGCGCGATCGAGCCCCACCGCCGCCAGCATGGCGTCGATCTTGGCCGCGCGCGCGGAAGCGTCGCCCATGCCGTGGACGATCAGACCCTCCTCCAGGGTGCGGCCGATGCTCCACCAGGGATCGAGTGCGGCGCCGGCGTCCTGATGAACGTACTGGACGGCGCGCCGCGCGGCGCGCGCGTGCGGCGGCGCAAGTCCGCTGACAAGCCGGCCGTCGAGCCGGATCTCGCCCTCGGTCTCGGCCTGGATGCCGAGCAGAGTACGCCCCAGGGTGGTCTTGCCGCAGCCCGATTCGCCGACGAGCCCCAGCGTCTCGCCCGCCTGCAGCGACAGGGATACCCCCGCGACCGCCCGCACCGGCGCGACGGGCGTCCGCAGCCATCGCTTCTGGCCGCCCAGCAGCACCACGAGGCCGCGCGCTTCGAGAATGGGCGATGCGGGGCTCATGCATCGGCCCTTTGCCGCTCGTCGGCGAGACGGCAGCTGACGAGGTGGCCCGGAGAGTCGGCAACGAGCCTCGGAAGGCGGCGGCTGCACACCTCGGCAACCTGGCTGCAGCGCGGCGCGAAGCGGCAGCCGGGCGGCGGCGACAGCGGCGACGGCACCAGCCCGGGAATGCCGGTCAGCGCGTCGGACCGGTCGGGATGGCAGGCGATGAGCGCCCGCGTATAGGGATGGCGCGGATCGATCAGCACCTGTGAGGTTGGCCCTGCCTCCACCGTCTGCCCTGCGTACATGACCGTGATCGCGTCGCACAGCTCGGCCACCACGCCGAAGTCGTGCGTCACGAACAGCATGGCGATGCCGAACTCCTCGGTCAGGGATTTGAGGAGCTTCAGGATCTGCAGCTGCGTCGTGACGTCGAGCGCCGTGGTGGGCTCGTCGGCGATCACCAGCGCGGGGCTGCAGGCGAGCGCACCGGCGATCATCAGCCGCTGGCGCTGGCCGCCCGAGAACTGGTGCGGATAGCGCTCGAGCACGGCTTCCGGCTCAGGGATCTGCACGCGGCGCAACAGCCGGACGAGGTGGGCGCGGCGATCGCGCTCGGTCGCGAGCTGCGGCGGGGCGTGCCAGCGCAGGGGGGAGAGCAGCTGCGAGCCGATCTTGAACACCGGGTTCAGCGCTAGGTAGGGGTCCTGCGGGATGAAGCCGATGCGGCGCCCGCGCACGCGCCGCGTCATCTCGCGGTCGCTGAGCGCGAGCAGGTTCTCGCCCTCGAGCAGAATGCGGCCGCTTTCCACCGTCGCAGCCTTGGGGATGATGCCGAGGATGGCGCGGGCCAGGGTGGACTTGCCGCAGCCGGATTCCCCGACGATGCCGAGGATCTGCCCGCGCGGCAGCTTCAGCTCCACGTGATCGAGGATCTGCGCGCGTCCCTCGTCGGTGCGGACGGAGAGGCGCAGGCTCTCCACCTCGAGGAGCGGTGTGTGGGTCATCGCGAGCGCCTGAGCCGCGGGTCGACGATGTCCCTGAGGCCGTCGCCCAAGAGGTTGAACCCGAGCACCGTCAGGAAGATGGCGAGGCCCGGGAAGGTCGAGAACCACCAGGCATCCGGCAGATAGGCGCGGCTCTCGGAGATGGCGAGGCCCCAGTCCGGATCGGGCGGCGTGGCGCCCATGCCGAGGAAGCCGAGCACCGCCGCCACCAGGATCGTGAAGCCCATGCCGATGGTGGCGCGCACGATGATGGGCGATATGCAGTTGGGCAGGATGTGCAGGAACAGGATGCGCGGGCCGCCTGCGCCGATGCACTGCAGGGCATCGATGAAGAGCGAAGCTTCCAGCCGCCGCGCTTCCGCATAGACGATGCGCGTGAAGAATGGCCAGTAGGTCAACGTGAGCGCCAGCATGGCGCTTGTGAGGCTTGGTCCCATGAGCTGGGCCAGCGCCAGCGCCAGGATCAGCTGCGGCACGGCCAGGAAGACGTCGGTGACGCGCATGATGGTCTCGGGCAGCCAGCCCTGGTAGTAGCCCGCCAGCAATCCCAACGGCACGCCGATCAGCATCGAGATGCCGACCACCATGAGGGCGATCATGAGCGCCCCGCGCGTGCCGAGGATCACGCGCGAGAGCACGTCGCGGCCGAGGTTGTCGGTGCCGAAGGGATGGGCCGAGCTCGGCGGCTTCAGGCGCAGCAGCAGGTGCGAGGCCGAGACATCACCGGGATAGGGTGCAAGGAGCGGCGCCAGGATGGCCACGATCACCACGCAGATCACGATGGCGGCACCCAGAACCGCGGGCTTGTCCTTGGCGAACTTGGCGAGAACGAGCATACCGCTCAGCCCTGCTCCCTCAGACGCGGGTCGATCAGGCCATGGATCACGTCGACCAGGATGTTGACGAGGGCATAGATCACGCCGATCAGCAACGTCACCGCCAGCATCACCTTGTAGTCCGCGGTGAGGATCGCCTGCACCGTGTAGAAGCCGATGCCCGGCCAGTCGAAGATGGTCTCCACCACCACGGCGCCGGCGATGGTGCCGCCGAACAGCAGGCCGATCTGGGTGATGGCCGCGACCACCGAGTTCCGCAGCACGAACTTCCAGATGAGCACCCGCGCCGGGAAGCCCTGCGCGCGCTCGTAGGTCACGAAGTCCTTCTGCAGCGTATCGAGCACGCCTGCGCGCGTGAAGCGCGTGATGGTGGCGAGTCCGCCGAGGGAAAGCGTCAGCGCCGGCAGCACCAGGTGGCGAAGGGCGTCGCGGAACACGTCGAGCCGGCCGCCGAGCAGGCTGTCGACGAGAAGGAAGCCCGTCACCGTCGGCGGGGCCGCCAGGCCCGGGCTCAGCCGGCCGCGCAGCGGCAGCCAGTCGAGATCCATGGCAAACAGGAGCTGCAGTTCGATGGCAAACCAGAAGGCGGCGATCGCCACGCCGCCGACGGAGAGGACGCGCAGCAGCGTGTCCGGCCAGCGGTTGTGGTAGACGGCCGCTATCGTGCCGAGGGGGATGCCGGCCAGCGTGGCGAAGAGGAGCGCCGTGATGGTGAGCTCGAGCGTGGCCGGCAGCCGCTGCCGGATGTCGAGGGCCACCGGCCGGCGCGAGTAGGCGCTCTCGCCGAAGTCGAGCTGGGCCACCTGGCCCAGGTACACGGCGAACTGCACGTAGAGCGGGCGGTCGAGCCCGTACTGGCGCCGGATCTCGGCGACCTGGGCCGGCGTCGCGTTCTCGCCCGCCAGCGCCGCCGCAGGATCGGCCGGCACGACGCGGATCAGGAAGAACGTCAGCACGAGCAGCCCCGCCAGCGACGGGATCACCAGCAGCAGTCGGCGCAGGATGAAGCGGAGCACGTGAAGATCCTTGAACGCATCCCCTCTCCCCACTCTTCTTCAGAATGGGGAGAGGGTTAGGGTGAGGGGCGGAAGGTTGCTCCAACGTCCGTGGCTGCCCCTCACCCCGGCCCTCTCCCCGTGAAGAACGGGGAGAGGGAGAAATGTCATTCCGCCAGCTGCACCCAGCGCATCTCGCCGCCCGAGCCCACGGGTGAGAAGCGGAAGCCCTTCACGCGGTCGGTCACGCCGCGGATCTCGACCGTGTTGTAGACCCAGATGTCCGGACTGTCGGCAACGATGAGGCGGGTCGCCTCCTCGTAGAGCGGCTGCCGTTCGGCCTGGGCGACCGTGACGCGCGCCTTGCGCAGCAGCTCGTCGACCTTGGGATTCTCGTACCAGGCCGATGCCTTCCACGTGCCGTTGAACTGGCTGTCGTACATCTGCCCAACCCAGTTCTCCGGATCGACGAAGTAGGTCGACACCCAGTGAATCCACATGTCGGGCGTAGACTCCGCCTTGGCCGTGTTGGTGGTGATGTTGGCCCAGGTGTCGGAGACGATCTTCAGGTTCACGCCGATCTGGGCGAGATCCGCCTGGAACAGCTGCGCGGCCTGGTTGGTCTGCTCGAGCTGCGACTGCGTGTGGATCTGGATCGGCCGGCCGATCGGCGCGCCCTCGGCCTTGGCCTTGTCGCAGAACGCTTTGGCCTTCTTCAGGTCGTAGTCGTAGCCCGCCACATCCTTGGGGTAACCCCACAGGTTGTTGGGCATGGGCGCCGGATTGCGCTCAGCGTAGCCCTTGAGGATCTCCTTGATGAAGCCGTCGTAGTTGAAGGCGTGCGCGAAGCACTTGCGGGCGTTGACGTTGTCGAAGGGCGGCTTCTTGTTGTTCATGCGCAGGATGAACACCCGCATGGACGTGTTCTTCTCCACGTGCACGCCCTTGGACTTGGCAATGCGCTCCACCTGGTCGGTCGGCAGGTAGCTGTCGGTCATGTCGACCGAGCCCTGCATGAGCGCGAGCACGCGGGTGGAGGTCTCGCGCGTGGGCAGGATCTGGATCATGTTGGGTGCCTTGGGATTGTCGGCCCAACCCAGGAAATGCCCGTCGAACTTCTTGAGATCGGCCCGTTCCAGCGGGCGATAGGTGGAGGCATCGAGCTGATAGGCACCCGAGCCCGCCTCGTTGGAGGCGAGCCAGGCCGCGCCCCAGTCGCCGTCCTTCTCGTTGGCCTTCACGACGCGCGGGTTCACGACCATGACGATCGGGATCGCGGCCAGGAACGGCGCGTAGGGCTTGTCGAGAACGAAGCGCACGGTGCTCTTGTCCGGCGCGGTCACGTTGTCGGGCTTCAGGACCGGCTTGAAGGCTCCCGACGGCGCCTTGCCGATCGCCAGCACGCGCTTGAAGCTGTAGACGACATCGTCGGCCGTAATCTCGCTGCCGTCGTGGAACTTGGCGCCGGGGCGCAGCTTGAACTCCCAGGTCAGTCCGTCGGCGGAGACGGTGTGCGACTGCGCCAGCCATGGCTGGAGCTTCGGCGGGTTGCCCTCGTAGCGATAGAGGTTGTCGTAGGCGTTGAGGCTGTAGAGCTGCATCGGCACGTCGAAGATCTGGTGCGGGTCGACGTTGGCCGGCAGGTTGTCGCCGGTCACCAGCGCGCCGGGCGACGCGGCGCCGGCAGGCGTGGCTAGAAGCGCGAGGGCGATGGCCGCAGCGCCCGACAGCGTTCTCCAAATCGACATGACGGTCTCCTTCGTCTCGAGCGTATCCGTGGGTCCTTGGCCCACCCCCGCCGGGGGCTCAGCCTCGAACGATCTCCTGTGCCTTCGGCATCGGCCACGCAGCCTTGCTGTGGGTGAGGCGCATCGATGCCACGGCTTCCGCCGTCTTCAGGGCGGCAACGACCGGGTTCACGACCGGCACGCCGACGCGCTCGGTCAGCGCCTCGCAAATGCCGGGCAGGAAGGCCATGCTCATGCAGCCGAGCACGAGCACGTCGGCCCCGTCCTGCTCCACCGCGAGGCGGGCGGCGTCCGCCGCCTTGTCGAGCGCGCCGGGTTTCTGCTGGGCGAGGTCCATGACGGAGAGGCCGATGCCGCGCACCGATGCCAGCAAGTCTGCGAGCGCCAGCGCGCGCAGCCGTGCGGCGACGCGCCCGTGGCCGCGGCCCGTCGGGGTCAGCACCGAGATGCGCGTGCCGAGCTGGGCGGCAAGATGGAGGGAGGCGGCGCCGGGTCCGATCACGGGGATCGTCAGCATCTCGCGCAGGGCGTCGAGACCGGGATCGCTGTAGCAGCCGATGATCAGTGCCGCGTAGCCCCGCCTCTGCGCGTCCGGCGCCAGCCGGATCAGCTCCGGCACCACGAGGCCGGCATCGTGGGCGCTCTCGATCGCGGCTGGCCCTGCGGCGGTGGGCTCGGCAACGACCTCCACGCCCGCACCGGCATATTCCTGCAGCACCTTCTGGCGCCTCGTGACCTCCTGCGGCCCGATCGTCTTATGCATGGGGCTCGTCAGTTGGTAGAGGATGCGCATGGCGAGGTGCCTCAGCCGAGCCTGGCCAGCGTGTCGTCGATGAGGCGACGGCAGTCGTCGAGCGCATCGGCAACGCGGTTGCGATCGCGCACCAGCTGCGTCTCGAGCATCCAGCGTTCCTCGCCGTCTGCCAGCTTGCCGTAGCGGGGCATATCGAAGAGCGAGGGGATCATGCTGCCCTGCGGCGTGTAGCCGTAGGGGTCGTGGCCGTAGGTGCCCTTGGCGGTGCTGGCGAGCGGCACCAGGGCGCGTGACAGCCGCTTCATGCAGGCGTTGAGGATGTCGGCCGCCGTCTCGTCCTTGGTCTTGCCGGCCGCATAGCGGGTGCGCCACTCCCGGGCGACAGCCTCCAGCCGCTCGGCGGACGCCCTGAATGCGCGGGCGCGATCGACGGCGCCGGCAAGGCCGACGCCGTCGGCGCCGGTCTTCAGCTGGTCGAGGCGCTCGATGAACTGGTCGGCGACGCTCACGTACTCGAAGGGCAGCACCACCGCCGTGCACAGCTCCCACAGGTAGGCCGCATAGACCCGCAGGTGGTCGGCCATGAAGGTAAAGTCGAGCTTGTCGATGGTGTTCTCGAGGCTGTGGTGCCACCAGCCGAGGTTGGCGAGCGCGGTCTTCTTGAGCTCCTCCTCGGTGAAGGCGCCCTGGGCCGCCAGCATCGGCACGCCGAGGCCGAAGAAAGAAGCGTCGCCGTTCTTCACCGCACGCCGCCACGCGGCCGGGCGGCTGCCGAGGATGCGCTTCTCGGCGGCCTGATGGAAGCGCTTCAGCTCGACGTTGGAGGCGGCGCTCCAGCGCGTGGTGCCGGCGCAGGCCGGCTGGTCGATCTGCAGGTAGGCGACTGCGTGCTGGCGCAGCCGGTCCCAGTTGCGGTCGACGAACCACGACGAGCCGATCATCGTGCCGGTCTCGTGGCCGGTCCAGAAGCCGCAGACGAGGCCGCGGCGCAGCTTGTCGCGGTGCTGCTGGAACACGCGGGCAAGCTCCATGATGCAGGCATTGCCCGCGGCGTTGTCGGTCGCCTGGGGGCCGGGCCAGGAGTCCTGGTGACCGCCGACCACGACGAAATCGTCGGTCTTTCCCTCGACCTCGCCGACGGTGATCTGCACGGGACGCCAGCCGTTCTCCACGTTGGCGCGGAACCAGACGCGCACGGGGCCGCTCTTGAGCATCTCGCGCAGCTTGAGGCCCGCCGTGCGGGCGATGCCGATGCAGGGCAGCGTCGCCATCTCGCTTCTGTAGGTCTCCGGCGTCGGATTGCCCCACACCGGCTTCACCGAGCCGAAGGGCACCGCGGTGTTCTCCGGATGCCCCCAGTTCATCATGACGCACCCGGTTGCGCCCTTGATCGCGGAGATGCGCTGCTTCTCGTGGCGCGCAGGGTGATAGGAGAGCTCCGACAGCGTGATCTTGCCGGTGGCGTCGCGCCCCTCGTACTCGGCGAACGCGCCCGAGGCGACGTCCATGAGCTCGGCGGCGATACCGTCGGGCAGCGTCGGTACGCTGTGACCCAGCGTGTTGGCCTCGATGGCCAGCTCGACGGGCGCGAGCACCCGCATCTCGGCCTTCTCGGGAAAGCTCACCAGCCCCGGCATCTCGAACACGCGCGCGGAGAGACCAGCCTTGGTGAGCGCGGCCGCGCTGTACTCGGCCATGCGCTTGCCGTTGGCGGAGCCCGCAAGGCGTGAGGGAATCTCGGTGGTGATGCGCTCCACGTGCGCCTTCACGTTGGACGCCGAGACTGCCTGGACGACGCCTTCCTCCGACATGCCTGCTTTCCCCTGGTCTGCGAGCCGATGCCCACTCGCGCGCACAATGCCGCGCTCGTCAGTCGGCGGCCGCAGAGTATCTTGAGGCAAAGTCCCGCCGCTGTCACGGGCGGAGGGCGGCTGCCGGCGTGGGTGAGGCAAATGGCGCAAGACACGGCAAAGTTGACAGAGGGCGCTTGCGACCCGGTAACCCTGCAGATCGTCCGCGGGGCGCTGAGGGCCATCCAGGGCGAGATGGAGGCCGTGATCGAGCGCACGGCCATGTCGCCGTTCATCCGGGAGAAGAAGGATTTCTACGCCGCCCTGTTCGACAGCGCCGGCCGGCTGATCGTCGGGTCGAACCTGCCGGTGTTCGGCGACGTGGTCGGGCCCATTGCCGAGCACTACCCTCTCGCCAGCATGCGCCCGGGCGACATCTACTGGTTCAACGACTGCTATGCCTCCAGGGGCGCGGTGTCGCATTCGCCCGATCAGGTGTTCGTGGCGCCCGTGTTCGCGGAAGGCGAGCTCGTGGCCTTCGCCCAGTCGTGGGCGCATTTCAACGACATCGGCGGCATGCGCGCGGGCTCGCTGTCACCCGACTGCACCGAGATCTACCAGGAGGGCATCATCGTGCCGCCGGTGCGGGTCGCGCGCGAGGGCGTGATCGTCGAGGAGCTGCTGCGCCTGTTCTATCGCAACTCGCGCTTTCCCGAGATGGTGAAGGGCGACACGCGCGCCTCCATGGCCGCCATACGGCTGGGCGAGCGGCGGCTGGTGGAGCTGTTCGGCCGCTTCGGGCGGAAGCGCACCGCGGCCGCCTTCGAGCAGCTCATCGAGGAGACCCGGCGGGAGCTGCGCAGCCGGCTCCGAGCCCTGGTGCCGGAGGGCAGCCACGCCTTCACCGACACCATCGACAGCGACGGCCAGGGCCACGGGCCCATCAAGCTGCGCTACAGGCTGGATATCGAAGACGCGCGCATCGTGCTCGACACCGGCGCCAGCGACGACCAGGTGCCGGGGCCAGTCAACTTCCTGATGAGCCCGCAGGTGCCCGCCATGGTGTTCGGCTCCTACCTCCTGGGCGAGGGCTCGGAGAGCCTTCTGAATGCCGGCGTCGAGGCGGCGATCGATGAGGTGATCGTGCGACCGGGCTCCGTGCTGCAGCCGAAGTTTCCCGCACCGCTCGGCATGCGCGGGGTCACCATGATGCGCAACATGGCGGCCTGCCTCGGGCTCCTCAACGTGGCGACCGGCGGCCGGGCCATGGCGGCCCACAGCGCCTATGTGATCTGGTACCTGCGCGGCCGCGACGACGACGGCGAGCTGTTCCTCCTGTCCGACGGGCTCGGCGTCGGCTACGGGGCGCGTCCGACCGCGGACGGCAACGATGCGGTCTACCTGGTGGCGCAGGAGAATTTTCCGTCCGAATTTCTCGATTCGGTCTTCCCGGTGCGGGTGGTCCGCTACGCCATCAACCCTGATACGGGCGGGCCGGGGCGCTGGCGCGGCGGCTGCGGGCTCGTCCGCGAGGTCGAGGTGCTGGCGCCTGAGGCGACCATCTCCATGCGTATCGACAGCGTCGAGCACCCCCCCTGGGGCGTGGCCGGCGGCCATGCCGCGGGAACCGGCCGCTGCGTCGTCAATCCCGGCCGACCCGACGAGCGCACCTTGCGCCCGCTGAGCGACGGCAACGTCGTGCGACGCGGCGACATCGTGCGCGTCGAGACCGGCGGCGGCGGGGGCTGGGGCCACCCCTTCGACCGCGAGCCCGAGCGCGTGCTGGCCGACGTGCGCGGCGGCTTCGTGAGCGCGGCGAGCGCCGAGGCGCATTACGGCGTGGTGCTGGTTGGCGATGGGCGCAGCATCGATGGGGCGGCCACGGCCGTGCGACGTTCGCGGCGCCCCGAGGCCAAGCTCTTCCATCGCCACGCTTATCACGAGGTGCTGGCCTGATGGCTCGACGGCAACCACAGGCGGGCGTCATCGTCGGCATCGACACGGGCGGCACGTTCACCGACGTCACGCTGCTCGATCCCGCCACCGGACGGCTCTGGGCCGCGAAGACGCCGTCGACGCCGGACGACCCCTCCCGCGGTTTCGGCAACGGCATTGCCGAGGTGCTGAAGGTCTCGGGGCTTTCCGGCAGCGATATCGCCCGCGTCCTCCACGGCACGACGATCGCGACCAACCTCATCCTGGAGGGCAAGGGTGCTGCGACCGCGCTCATCACCACCGCCGGCTTCAAGTACGTGCTCGAGATCGGCCGCCAGGACGTGCCGCGCCGCGCCAGCCTGTTCGCCTGGGTCAAGCCGAAGCGTCCCGTGCCGCCGGAGCGCATCTTCGAGGTCGGCGGCCGCATCGGGCCGGACGGGCGGGAGCTCGAGCCGCTCGACGAGGCGGCGGTGCGCACCGCCGCGCGGGCGATCCGCGACGAGGGCGTCGCCGCGATCGCCGTGGTGCTGCTGCACAGCTACGCCAACCCGGCCCACGAGCGGCGCGTCGCCGCCATCCTTGCCGAGGAGGTCCCGGGCGCCCTCGTCTCCGTGTCGAGCGACGTGCTGCCGGTGTTTCGCGAGTACGAGCGCAGCATGACGACGATCCTCAACGCCGGGGTCATGCCGGTGGTGTCGTCGTATGTCGAGCGCCTCGACCGCCGGATCGCCGAGCAGGACATCCGCGCGCCGCTATTGCTGATGAAGTCGAGCGGCGGCGTCACCAGCACCCGCAGCGTGCGGCGCGCACCCATCGAGACCGCGCTGTCGGGCCCCGCGGCGGGGGCGGTCGGCGCGGCCCATGTCGGCGCCAACTGCGGCCACCGGAACCTGATCGGCATCGACATCGGCGGCACGTCGGCCGACATCAGCCTCATCCACGGCGGCGAGCCGGGGCTCACCACCAACGGCCGTGTCGGCAACTGGCCGATCGGGCTGCCCATGATCGACATCGTCACGATCGGCGCCGGCGGCGGTTCGATTGCGCGCGTGTCCGAGACCGGCGCGCTGAGCGTGGGTCCCGACAGCGCGGGCGCCGTGCCGGGCCCAGTCTGCTACGGCCGCGGCGGGGTCGAGCCGACCGTCACGGATGCCCATCTGGTGCTCGGCCACCTGCCGCCCTACCTGCTCGGCGGTGCGTTCAAGCTGGATGCCGAGGCTGCGCGCAGCGCCGTGCGCCGGCGCATCGCCGAGCCGCTCGGCATGAGCCTCGAGGCGGCGGCGCGCGGCATCCTCGCCATCGTCGACAACCACATGGTGGGCGCCATCCGCGTGGTGTCGGTGGAGCGCGGCCACGACCCGCGCGACTTCTCGCTCCTGCCGTTCGGCGGTGCCGGGCCGCTGCACGGGGGCGCGCTGGCGCGGCTGCTCGGCATGCCGACCATTGTCGTCCCGCCGGGGCCGGGCGTGCTCTCCGCGCTCGGCCTCCTCATCTCGAACCTCAAGGCGGAGTTCACCCGCACCTGCCTGCAGAAGGCCGGAGCCTTCGACATCGGCGCCATTGCCCGTGTGTTCGCCGAGCTCGAGGGCGACGCACGCGCCTGGCTCGATGCCGAGGCGGTGCCTGCCGAGGCGCGCCGCATCGCCTGGCATGCGAGCCTGCGCTACCAGCACCAGGGCTTCGAGCTCTCCGTGCCGTGGGCCGGGCGCGAGGCCACCGAGGCCTCGGCCGAGGCGACCGTTGCCGCCTTCCACAAGCTGCACGAGCGGCTCTACACGTTCGCCCAGGAGGATACGCCTGTCGAGATCGTGACGCTGCGCGTCGATGCCGTGGGTGCCTTTCCCGTGCCCGCCATGCGCGAGTTGCCGCCGGCGGGGGCGATCGAGGAGGCGCGCCGCGGCACGCAGACGATCTCCCTCGAGGACGGACGCGCGGAGGCCGCCATCTACGCGCGCGAGCGCCTGGGCGCGGGCGCGCGCATCGCTGGTCCGGCGATCCTCACCGAGCTCGACGCCACCACGCTGCTCCTGCCGGGCCAGGTCGGCGAGGTGGATCGCTTCGGCAACCTCATCGTGCGCGAGGAGACCTGACGGGACCGCTTCGGCACGTCAGACCACGAGCACCACGTCGAGCATCAGCAGGAACAGGCAGCTCGCGAGGCCCGCCCACGGCACCCACCACGGCGCCACGAAGCCCTGGTGTGCGCGGCGGTCGCGCGCCTTGATGAGGGCCAGCGACAGATTGACCAGCGCGAACACGACGAGCGTCAAGCGGGCGGTGAGATCCGCCAGATGGCCCAATGGCAGCAACAAGGCCAGAGCCAGCACGATGGCGGACGTGAGCAGCGTGGCGTTGAGCGGGGTGCGGGTCGCACGGCTGACCCGGCCGAGGAACGCGGGCAGGTTGCCTTGCCGCGCCAAGCCGTAGAGCACGCGCGCGGCCATGATGATCTGCACGATGATGCCGTTGAGGGTGGCAACGATGGCGATGGCGGCCATGGTCAGCGGCGAGGCACCCGTGAGCCGCTCGAATACGAGGGCCAGCGGCGCCTTGGATTGCGCAAGCTCGCCGTGCGGCACCGACACGAGCGCGATCCACACCACCAGGACATAGAGCCCCGCGGAGATCGCCAGCGTCAGGAAGATCGCGCGCGGAAGCGTGCGCCCGGGGTCGCGGACCTCCTCGGCAATGTTGGCGAGGCCCTCGAAGCCGATGAAGGCGAACACGGCGAGCAGGGTCGTGCCGGCGACGCCCGTGAGGGCCGCGCGGTCTTGCAGGGGCGGCAAGGCCTCCGGCAGGCGGGTGACGACGGCAGGCTCCACCGCCAATCCGGCCAGCACCAGCATGACGAGACCGCCGATCTCGATCAGGGTCATGGCGCCCGCAAAGCTCACCGATTCCTCGATGCCCCATGCGGCGATTGCGCCCATCGCCACGACCACGCCCGTGACCAGAACGAGCTCCGGCAGCGCCAGGAACACGCCGACGTAGCCCGCGGCACCGACACTGATCGCGGACGCCGATACGATGCTGACGCCCACCACCAGCAGGCCCACCGCCACGGCCAGCCTGTCGGAGCGGAATGCCGCGCGCACGTAGGCGGCTTCGCCGGCGGCCACCGGCAGGCGGCCGGCAAGCTCGGCGAAGGAGGCGGCCGAGAAGGTCATCAGCGCCGCTGCGACCACGAAGGCGAGGGGCGCATACATGCCGCTGCGGGCCGCCGCGGCTCCGACCAGAACGTAGATGCCTGCGCCGATCGTGACGCCCAATCCGTAGAGCGTCGCCTGCAGGAGCGACAGGGAGCGCTTGAGCGCCGGGGTCGGCCCGGACGGTGGCGCGGACGGCGAAAGGGTGGTCTCCAGGTTCCGCTCGTTCATGCCTCAGGGCCAATCCGATGGGCGTCGGCCCGCCTGTCGACGCCGCAAGAACCTCGTTCAATCCGGAGCGCCGCCCATTGACCCGAATCAAGGTCCGCACGGCGCGCCGCACGCTAGCCTGCTCCCTGCGCCGATGGAGAGCCGAGATGACAGGTTCGAGGAGCAGGGCTCCGCAACCCGCCGATGACACCCTGCGGCCGACGTGTGGGAGCTCCGATCCTTTGGCCCTCGTGGAGGAGGATCATGCTCTCCAGCTCGAGCTGTGCAACCTGCTGGAGCATATTGCCGATTGTCTGCCCGAGCGCGTCAGCGCGGCGGTGGCCCGCTCGGCAGCGGCCATCCTGCGCGAGGGGTTTGGCCCGCACCTGGAGCTGGAGGAGCGGATGCTGTTTCCCCTCCTGCGGCGCCGCGCGGACGATGGCTCCTCGCTGGAAGCCATCATGCAGCAACTGGAGGCCGAGCACGCCGCGGACGAGGCCTTCGGCCAGGAGCTCGCCGACGAGCTGGAGTTGCTTGGGAGGGCCGGCGCGGCACGCAATCCGGAGATGCTGGGCTACATGCTGCGCGGCTTCTTCGAGCGGCAAAGGCGCCACATCGAGTGGGAAAATCGCGTTCTCCTGCCGCTCGCGCGTCGCACGCTCACCCAGGACGACCTTGCCCACTTCCAGGATTGGATCATGGGGAGCGCCGGGCCCGCCTGCACGAGGCATTCTGTCGCGATGCTGAGGCGCATGCGCAGCGGGCCGGCGGCGTGCGGCCGGTGCGCCTCCAGCACGCGGCTGATGTGACCTCCCGCCAAAAAAAGACCGGGCACAGGGCCCGGTCGCAAGGCATTTCGCCGTCCTCCGAAGAGAACGGTTGAAGGCATCGAAGGGAGGGTAAAAGCCTTCAATAGCTGTCCGTCACAGCTGGCCGGATAACACCAATTTGCCGCGCGCTTGGAAATAGGGCTGCCCGCATGTTTGCCATGCGAAAGCGCATGGCTTGGGCAACCTGCTCAGAATTTCCACTGGCGTGCTTTCGCCACGAGGAAATCGCGGAACACCTGCACCTTCTTTGCAGTCTTCAATTCTTCCGGATAGACGAAATACACGGGCACCGTCGGCAGCTGCGCCTCCTGCAGCACCGGCACGAGGTCGCTTTCGTCTCCCGTCAGATAATCCGGGATGAGACCGATGCCGATGCCGGCGCGGATGGCGTACTTCATGGCCAGGACGCTGTTGGCGGCGAACGCCGGCTTGCGCGGCTCCTTGCCGTCGAGGCCGGCGCTCTCCAGCCAGCGTATGGCGCGCAGGTGCGAGGCGGGCATGCCGCTGTAGGAGATGATCGGGTGGTCATCGATCTCGTCGAGCCTCTGCGGTGCGCCGTTGCGGCGGATGTACTGCGCCGAGGCGTAGGCGTGGATCTTCATCGTGAAGAGTGGACGCCGGATCAGGTCGCTCTGCTGGGGCTCGCTGCTCCAGATGGCGACGTCGGCCGCTCGCATGGCGATGGCAATCTGCTCGTCGCTCAGCACGAGGTCGATGCGGATGTCCGGGTAGAGCTCGAGGAACTCGCGCAGCCGCTGCGTCACCCATACGGTGCCGAGCCCGATCGGCGCGGTGATCCTCAGGTCGCCGGTCGGCTTGGTGGTGGTGTCCGTCAGCAGCGTCTCGGCGGTCGAGAGCTTGTTCATGATCTCGCTCGCCGTGCCGAACAGCATCTCTCCCTGCTCCGTCAACACCAGCCCGCGGGCGTGGCGGTGGAACAGCGAGACCTTCAGCTCCTTCTCCAGGGCCGACACCTGGCGGCTGACCGCCGATTGGCTCATGCGCAGCGCCTCACCGGCGTGGGTGAAGCTGCCGGCCTCGGCGGCGGCATGGAAGATGCGCAGTTTGTCCCAGTCCATGGGCGCGTGTGCTTTGCGTGCGGGGTGGCGGTGACGGATGGTCTGTTATTCGGCTGCCTCGGCCGTGTTTTCCAGCTTAGCCAAATAGCGCTCGGCCTCAAGTGCTGCCATGCAACCCATGCCGGCAGCGGTAACGGCCTGACGGAAGACCTCGTCCTTGACGTCGCCGGCCGCGAATACGCCGGGAATGGAGGTGCGCGTCGAGTCGGGCTCCGTGATGAGATAGCCCGACGCCTTCATCTCGAGCTGCCCCTTGAAGAGCGCGGTCGCCGGCTCGTGGCCGATGGCGATGAACACGCCGTCTGCGGCCAGAGGCGAGATCTTGCCCGTCTTGACGTTGCGAAGCTTCACTCCGGTCACGGCCTTGGGCTCGTCGCTGCCCGTCACCTCGTGCACGACCGAGTTCCAGACCACCTCGATCTTCGGGTTCTTGAACAGCCGGTCCTGCATGATGCGCTCGGCGCGGAAGCTGTCGCGCCGGTGCACGATCGTCACCTTGCTGGCGAAGTTGGTGAGGAACAGCGCCTCCTCGACGGCCGTGTTGCCGCCGCCCACCACCACCACCCGCTTGCCCTTGAAGAAGAAGCCGTCGCAGGTGGCGCAGGCGGAGACGCCGTGGCCCTTGAACTTCTCCTCCGACGGCGTGCCGAGCCAGCGGGCCTGCGCGCCGGTGGCGATGATCAGCGCGTCGCAGCTGTAGCTGTCGCCGGAGTCGCCCTCCAGGCGGAACGGGCGGCGGGCCAAGTCCACCTTGGCGATGTGGTCCATGACGAATTCCGTGCCGACGTGCTCGGCCTGGGCCTGCATCTGCTCCATCAGCCAGGGGCCCTGGATGACGTCGGCGAAGCCCGGGTAGTTCTCGACATCGGTGGTGATGGTCATCTGCCCGCCGGGCTGGTTGCCCTGGATGACGACGGGCTTCAGCATTGCGCGCGCCGCATAGATGGCCGCTGTGTAGCCTGCCGGTCCGGACCCAAGGATGATGAGCTTGGCATGCTTGGTGGACATGGCTGGCAGACCCCGGGCGCCGCGACAGGTGTGAACGAACCCCGAACCGATATGGGTAGCCTATAGGCCCGCTGCAATGCACAGGTCAATGCATCATCGAGCCACGCTGGGAGCGGGATGGTTAAGCAAAGCTAAAACAGCTTCAGGCCCTTGAAGCTGGCGTGACCCTGCCTCCCCACGATGATGTGATCGTGGATGGTGACGCCGAGCGGCCGCGCCGCGTCGACGATCTGGCGCGTCATATCGACGTCGGCCCGGGAGGGCGTGGGGTCGCCGGAGGGGTGGTTGTGCACCAGGATGATGGCGCTGGCGGAGAGCTCGAGTGCCCGCTTGACCACCTCGCGCACGTAGACGGGCGTGTGATCGACGGTGCCGCGCTGCTGCACCTCGTCGGCGATCAGCCGGTTCTTCTTGTCGAGGAACAGGATGCGGAATTGCTCCTGCACCTCGAAGCCCATGGCCGCACGGCAATAGGCGAGCACGGCGTCCCAGGTGGTAAGCACGGGGCGCTGCATGATGCCGCCCTGCATGATGCGCAACGCGCTGGCGCGCACCAGCTTGAGTTGGGTGATGGCGCCCTCGCCGATGCCCTTGACCTCCCGCAGCCGTTCGGGGGGAGCGTTGACGACCTCGGCAAACGAGCCGAAGCGCTCGATCAGCGCCTTGGCGAGGGGCTTGGTGTCGCGGCGAGGGATCGCGCTGAAGAGCACGAGCTCGAGCAGCTCGTAGTCGGGCAGCGCCTCCGCCCCACCGTTGACGAAGCGGTCCTTGAGGCGCTGGCGATGGCCCGCACGGCTGTCGGCCTCCTGGAAGAGGGAGGTCTGCTCGGGGCCCGCGCCGCGGTCTTTCAGTCCACCGCCCATCGGGCCTCCCGAGCCGACCGCCTCACATGAGACGATAGGGCGGCTTGTGCAGCCCCGCGGGTGAGACGGTGAACATCTCGCATCCCGTCTCGGTCACGCCCACCGTGTGCTCGAACTGGGCGGAAAGCTCCCGGTCGCGCGTCACGGCGGTCCAGCCGTCGGCGAGGATCTTCACGTGCGGCTTGCCGAGGTTGATCATGGGCTCGATGGTGAAGAGCATGCCGGGCTCGAGCACGACGCCGTCTCCCGGCTCGCCGTAGTGCAGGATGTTGGGCCGGTCGTGGAACACGCGCCCCAGCCCGTGCCCGCAGAAGTCGCGCACCACGCTGCAGCGCTCCCGCTCCGCATAGTTCTGGATCGCTGCCCCGATGTGCCCGGTGGTGTTGCCGGGCTTCACCGCCGCAACACCGCGCATCAGCGCCTCGTAGGTCACCTCGATCAGCCGCTCCGCGCGGCGCGAGATGTGGCCGACGGCGTACATGCGGCTGGTGTCGCCGTGCCAGCCGTCGAGAATGAGCGTCACGTCGATGTTGACGATGTCGCCTTCCTTCAGCGGCTTGGCGTTGGGGATGCCGTGGCACACGACGTGGTTGACCGATGTGCAGATCGCCTTCGGAAAGCCGCGATAGTTGAGCGGCGCCGGGATGGCACCGTGCTCGCAGGCGAACGCGACGACGAGCTCGTCGAGCCGCTCGGTCGTGACGCCGGGTTTGATGTGCTCGGTCAGCATGTCGAGTGCGCGCGAGGCCAGCTGGCCGGCCTTGCGCATACCTTCGAAGGCGTCGCGGCCGTGCAGCTTGATCTTGGTGTCGCGCGGCTGGGAGCGGTAGAGATCGAGATTGTTCATGGGGCCCCGAGATCTGGAGAAGGCAAGGCCGAAGCCTCGCCCTGCCCCTGAATCTAATGCAAAAAGTCTCCTGCGCAATGGTGCCCGTCGCCGCTGGCCATCCCGTCGCTCCGTCATTCCCGCGAGCGCGCAAGCGCGTCGGCGGGAATCCAGCCGCACGCTCCGGCCTTGGGGCTGGATTCCCGCTCTGCGCTCCGTTTGGCGGGCATGACGGCGCTGACGTGCGGCGCGGGGTCAGTTGCGGGCGAACCCCTCGATCTCCCTGGCCGCCCAGTCGAGCGTCTTGGGCATGGGCTCGCCCTGGGCCATCCGCAGGATCATCTTGGGCATGATGGCCTGGTTGTAGACCTGCGCCGCGATCAGCGGCGGAGCCGGCGCCGCGGGCACGATGATCTGCTGGTCGCCCTTGTTGGGATAGTGCGAGAGCGTGCCCTTGGGCGGGGCCTGCTCGTCCCAGGTCTTGAGGTCGCCGAACTTGACGAACGGCGGCAGGTCGTAGCCCTGGCAGGCGTCCACCAGCTTCTCGGCCGCTTGCCGGGTGGAGACGTAGGCCATGAGGCTCTTGGCCGCCGACTTGTTCTTGGAGAAGTTCCACAGGCCCTGGAAGCGGGGCAGCGTGGAGACGTAGCGACCCTTGGGGCCCTTCGGCATGCCGTGCGTCCACAGCTGCTCGGCGACCTTTGGGGCATCCCGCTTGGCCACTGCCCAGGCGCTCGGCGGGTTGAAGATCAGGGCCCCCTTGCCGGCGACCAGATACTTGTTGTTGGAGGCGTTGTCCCAGGCGCCGACGTCGGGCGGCAGGAACGCGGCCAGGCGCTTGGCGTAGTCGAGCACCTGTTTCACGGGCTCCGACTGCACGGTGATGTTGCCCTTGGCGTCGACCAGCTCGGCGCCGAAGGCGCAGAACAGCGCGCCGATCCAGTCGGCGGCGTCGGTGGTCGTGCCGAGCGGCAGGCCGAACGCATAGCCGGCCTTCTGGCATTTCTCGGCGGCGACCAGGAATGCGTCCCAGGTCCACTCGTCTGCGAGCTTGGTCGGCTGGGCTCCCGCCGGATACATGGCCTGGATGTCGATGCCGGCGTGCTGCTTCATGAGGTCCAAGCGGCTGCACGACGTCAGCAGCAGCGTGCCGCGGATGCCCGGCACGACCACCCATTGGCCCTTCGGCTTGGAGAGGTACTCGAGGGCGGGAGCGACCGGGCCGTTCCTCTTCAACACCTCCTGCATCACGTCGTCGACCGGTTCCAGCGAGTTGGCGTACTGCGCCGGCTCCCAGGCCGAGAAGTCCATGATGTCGTGGCCGGACTTTGCCAGGGCCTCGGCGGCGATGGTGAGGTAGAGCTTGTTTCCCTGCGTGGAGAGATAGTCGATCGTGAGCTCGACCTTCTCCTTCTCGGCCCACGCCTCGCACAGCTCGGTCATGGCCTTGTTGGCGCCCGGCACCCAGTGGTCCCAATAGCCGACGCTGAGCTTGCCGGCCGCGCCGGCGGTGCGGACGAAGGGGGCGGTGACCATGCCGGCGGCAGCTGCCGCCGTCGTCGCCATGAACCTGCGACGTGTGAATGTCTTCCTCTTCACGTGCGTATCCTCCCGATGATGCCTGCTTGTTGAATCTTGCTCGGTACGGATGAGCCGGCGCACCCGATGGCGCATCCGGCTCTCCCGGCCGAAGGCATTGCGATCGTCAGCCTGCACCCGGGCATGCCTTCCGAGCAACGACTTTGTGCGCGGCAGGCGCGACCGGAGCCGCCGTCAGCTCACGCGCGGCAGGACCTCGGTATAGAAGCGCTCGATCGAGCGCATCAGGAGGCCATGCGGCACCAGCGTGTTGTGCGTCCAGCCGAAGATCCAGTTCACCGGCAGCTTCCGCTTGAGCGCTTCCAGGCTGCGCGCCACCGTGTCGACGGTCCCGACCAGGGCGTAGCCCTTGGCGATGGCCTCCTCCGTGCTCGGCGCCTCGCCGGTCTGGGGATCGAGCATGCCGCGGCGGAAGCCGAACGGCACGAACCAGGCGTCGCCGGCGAACGTCGCCGAGTTGACCCACAGGTGCCGCGCCTCCTCGTCCGTGTCGGCGATGATGATGTCGCGCAGCATCCCCATGCCCTCGCCCGGCTTGCGTCCCGATACGGAGGCGTAGACCTCGAACAGGTTGCGCTCATGGCTCTCGTGCATGGGCGGCAGGATGGCGGTCACGCCGTTCTTGGCGCACCAGCGGATCGAGCTCTCCGAGGACGCGAAGGGCTGGAAGATGGGCGGGTGCGGCTTCTGCAGAGGCTTGGGCACGACGCCCACGGACTTGAGGATGCCGCCCTCGACGCCCTTGCCCCACTTGGCCGTGGTCTCGAGCGGCCAGGGCGTTTCGCCGGCCGGGATCTTCCAGAACTTGCCCTGGAAGGAGAGCATCTCCTCCGTCCAGCACTTCTTGATGATCTGGAAGCATTCCTCGAAGGCCGCGCGGTTGGCCGCATCGATCTCGTCGTGCTGGTGCGGCAGGGCGCCGTGCACGCCGTGCGCGTGCTGGGCCATGATGTCGACCCAGCGGCGCTGGTAGCCGCGCGCGAAGCCCGCGTTGGCGCGCCCGCCCGACATGTGGTCGAGCATGGCGATGTCCTCGGCGACGCGGATCGGGTTCGACGCCGGCAGCACGATGCCGAGCTGGCCCACCCGGAGGCGCTTCGTCTGCATGGCGATGTAGAGATCGAGCAGGACGGGGTTGTTGGAGACCTCGAAGCCCTCGATGTGGAAGTGATGCTCGGTGAAGGCGACGGAGTCGTAGCCGAGGTCGTCGGCCAGCCGGCACTGCTCGGACACCTCGCGCAGCATCTGCTGGTAGAGATCGGTGCGCATGCCTGCCATGCCCGCCTCGATGTCGGACTTGCTGCCGAGCGTGGGCAGATAGAACAGCGAGACCTTCATGGACGGCGTGCTCCCCTTGGTTCTTGTTGCTCCACACTGACGCTTGCCCGCCTTGGCGGCAAGGGACCCATGCGCGCCCGGGACGTCCAGGGCCATTGACCGCAAGGTGCTTCGATCTAGGCTAGTGTGATGATCGAGAAGTCCGCATCATCGCCTTCGGCTTGGTAAGGACGCGGACTTCTCGATCTGAATCACACTAGCTTATTGACTTTGCTAGTGTCCTTCAGATCGCGAAATTCGTTCCGAGCTCGCCGCAGATGTTGACGAATTTCGCGATCAGGACACTAGCGCCGCCCGAACGATGAACGCGGGGGGAAGCTCGCAGGCGGGATCAGGGATCCGCGCTTCGTGCTCGTGGAAGAGACTTGGGGGAACGCTCATGCGCCGGATCACGTTTTCGCTCACCTTGGTGGGCGCACTAACCTTGCTCGCAACCGCCGGCGCGTTCGCGCAAGCGCCGAAGCGTGGCGGCATGCTCAACTTCGCCGTGGTCGCCGAGCCGCCGACCTACGACTGTCACGGCAGCACGACGTTCGGGATGCTGCATCCGATCGGTCCGCACTATTCCACGCTCATCAAGTACGAGGGCGACTGGAAGGACATGCGCATCGTGCCGGACGTCGCCCAATCGTGGTCCTCGACGCCCGACGGGCTCACCTTCACGTTCAAGCTGCGGCAGGACGTGAAATTCCACGACGGCTCTCCCATGACGTCGGCGGACGTGAAGGCGACCTACGACCGCATCATCAATCCCCCCGAGGGCGTCGTTTCCGCCCGTCGTGCTCTCTACGAGGACATATCGGCGGTGGAGACGCCCGACGCATACACGGTCGTGTTCCGCTTCAAGGCGCCCAATGCCTCGGCGCTCGAGGGCTTTGCCTCACCGTGGAACTGCATCTACAGCGCCGCCAAGCTCAAGGAGAACCCGAGATATCCCGAAACCAGGATCATGGGGACGGGAGCCTTCAGCTTCGTCGAGCACGTCAAGGGCCAGAGCTGGGAAGGCAAGCGGTTCGACGGCTACTTCAAGCCCGGGCGGCCTTATCTCGACGGCTACAAGGCGTTCTTCGTGAAGTCGAGCGGCCTGGCGACGGGCATCATCGGCGGCCAGTTCGATATCGAGTTCCGCGGCCTCACTCCCGCCGACCGCGACCAGATCGTCGACAAGCTCAAAGACAAGGCCGTCGTGCTGGAAGGCCCGTGGTCCGCCAGCCTGATGCTCACCATCAATGCACGCAAGAAGCCGTTCGACGACATCCGCGTGCGCCAGGCCCTTTCGCTGGCGCTGGATCGCTGGGGCGGGGCGCCGGCGATGGCGCGCATCTCGCTCATGAAATATGTCGGCGGCTTCACGCGCCCCGGCTACGAATTCGCGCTGAGCGATGCCGAGCTGGAGGCCCTGCCAGGCTACGGCCGGGACATCGCCAAGTCGCGCGAGGAGGCCAAGCGCCTGCTCAAGGAAGTCGGTGTCGACAAGCTCAAGGTCAACTTCCTCAACCGCAATGTCGGCCAGCCCTACACGGCGGCCGGCATCTTCACCATCGACCAGTGGGCGAAGATCGGAGTCGAGGCCGAGCACAAGCTGCTCGAGACCAAGCTGTTCTACGATGCGCTGGCGCGCAGCGACTTCGACGTCGCCATCGACTTCATCACCGACCATGCCGACGATCCCAACCTCCAATACGTGCACGTGGTGTCGGCGGCCATGAAATCGCCCATGTCCTACTCGCTCCACGGCGACGCCAAGATCGACGAGCTGTTCGAGCGGCAGAAGCGTGCGATCGATCCCGTCGAGCGCAAGAAGCTGACGCGCGACTTCGAGCAGTACGCGATCGCACAGGCTTACAACGTGATGCTGTTCTGGTGGCAGCGCATCGTCGTGCACAACACGCGGGTCAAGGGCTGGCGGCTGACGCCCAGCCACTATCTGGGCAACGACCTGACGGACGTCTGGCTCGATCAGTAGCGAGGCGCCGGCAGGCTAGTGTCCTGATCACGAAATTCGTCTACATCTGCGGCAGGCTCGGAACGAATTTCGTGATCTGAAGGACACTAGCAAAGTCAATGGACTGGTGTGATTCAGATCGAGAAGTCCGCTTCCCTGCCAAGCTCCGAGCAATGGTGCGGACTTCTCGATCATCACACCAGGGCGGCTCGTCCGTCAGATGAAGTGCGTGCCGCCGTTCACCTGGATGGTCTGGCCGGTCATGTAGGCGTTGCCGATCACCATCAGCACCGCCTGCGCCACCTCCTCCGGCCGGCCCAGTCGGCCGAGCGGGATCCTCGCGGCGGTCTCCGACAGCGGCGGCACCATGTCGGTCGCGATCAGCGTCGGCGCCACCGCGTTGACCGTGATGCCCTCCTTGACGAGCCGGGCCGCATAGCCGCGCGTCAGCCCCTCCATGCCTGCCTTGGAGGCGTTGTAGTGCAGGCCGACGACGCCGGCGCCGCGGGCCGCGCCGGAGGAGATGTTGACGATGCGGCCCCAGCATTGCCGCCGCATGTGCGGCAGCACGGCCTGCGTGCACAGGAAGGCCGATTTCAGGTTGACGGCGATGGTGCGGTCGAAATCGGCCTCGGTGAGATCGTCGAGCCCACGGCGGATGGCAATGCCGGCATTGTTGACGAGAATGTCGATGGGTCCCAGTCCGCGCTCCACGGTCTCCGTCATCTGGCGCACCGCCTCGCTGTCGGCAACGTCGGCGCGCACGACGGCCGCCCGTCGCCCGAGCCCGCGCACGCCATCGGCAACCGCAAGGGCCTCCTGCTCCCGCTCCCGGTAGTTCACCGCCACATCGGCCCCGGCCTCGGCCAATGCCAGGACGATGGCCTTGCCGATGCCCCGTGCAGCGCCCGTCACCAGCGCGACGCGGCCTCTGAAGTCGGGCATGCCGGACATATGGAGTCCCTCCAATTCTTGATCTCGACCCAAATCGGCGGCGGAGCCGGGCAAGGTGAGCGGCGGGCAACGCCGCTCTGCTTGGGAAAATAGCCTCGCGGCGGGATTTCGGCCAGGAGCGCGGCCTGCTTCTGGTCGGCCCCGTGCCTCGTCATGCCCGCCAAGCGAAGCGAGAGCGGGCATCCATTCTCAGGCGAGACGTCGAGCCTCGGGTTGGATTCCCGCCGACGCGCTCTGCGCTCGCGGGAATGACGGCGCTGCTCTTATTGTGAGGCGACGCTCAGGCGGCAAGGCCCAGGCCGGTTTCGGCGGCGAAGCGCTGGCCTGCCGCGATCCTGGCCATCAGCTCCACGAGCGCGCGCTCGAACTTCACCGGATTGAAGCCGCGGTCGGCATTGAGGCGCATGCGGGCGGCGATCTCGACGGCGGGCGCGATCAGGTTGAAGCCGGTGCGCAGGAAAAGGTCCGACAGGCGGCGGGCGCGGAATACCTCGATCAGGCAACGGAAGCGGATCAGAACGATGAGGCGCTGCATCGGCTCGGGGCCCAGCGCGTCCCCCAGCGCGGCATCGACCTCACGCAGCTCCTCCCTGGTGAGCCCGCGCAGCATGGCGAGCCCGCGGCCGGTGTCGATCATGTGCTGCATGGCCAGCGCCAGGCTCCGCGGGTCGACCATGGCCACGTCGCTGAGGTCGAGGGTGTTGAGCATCTTCGTCATGGGCCGCCTCGTGCTGGCTTGAAATCCGGTAGGGGCAGACTATGTGGGCAGCGGTCGCGCGCGCTGTTCCCTGGGAAACGCACCTATCTGCGGCTGCTTGCAGAGCAGGAGGGTCTGCGCCCTATCCGCGGGTGCCAGGGCTTTGCACAGCTGTGCGCTCCTGCGAAAATGGCCCCCTGCCAAGAGGCGATCGAGGAAGCAAATCGTGAGCTTGGATATTGGCCTGCTGCAGCCCGAGCACGCGCCGGGGAAATTCGAGGATCCGGACTGGACCGCCACCCGCGAGCCTCGCGCCAGCGTGTCCCTGGAGCGGCTGGAGACGCTCTGGATCAACACCGGCACGCTCTGCAACATCACGTGCCAGAACTGCTACATCGAATCGAGCCCGGGCAATGATCGGCTCGTCTACATGACGGCCGCGGAAGCTGCGGCCTTCTTCGACGAGATCGCGGCGGGCCGGCTGGGAACGCGCGAGATCGGCTTCACGGGCGGCGAGCCGTTCATGAACCCGCAGCTGCTCGCCATGGTGGGGGATGCCCTGGCACGTGGCTTCGAGGTGCTGGTGCTCAGCAACGCCATGCAGCCCATGCAGCGGCCGGCGATCAAGCGCGGGCTCATCGAGCTCAACGCGCGCTTCGGCTCGCGCCTGACCATCCGCGTCAGCCTCGACCACTACACTCAGGCGCTGCACGAGGCCGAGCGCGGCCCGCGCACCTGGTCCCGCGCCATCGCCGGCGTCGACTGGCTTGCCCGGCATGGCTTCAGGGTGGCGATTGCCGGCCGCACGTGCTGGAACGAGGGCGAGCCGGCCACGCGCGCGGGCTACGCGCGCCTTATCGCCGAGCACGGCTGGCCGGTCGATGCGGATGATCCCGCCCGGCTCGTGCTCCTGCCCGAGATGGACGGCAAGCACGACGTGCCGGAGATCACCACGCGCTGCTGGGCCATCCTCAAGAAGAAGCCCGGCGACATGATGTGCGCCTCGAGCCGCATGGTGGTGAAGCGCCGCGGCGCGTCGCGGCCGACCGTGCTGCCGTGCACGCTCATCGCCTACGACGCTGCCTTCGAGATGGGTGCGACCCTGGCGGAGGCGGCGGAGGTGGACGGCGGCATGTTCACCGCCGGCGCGGTCAAGCTTTGCCACCCCCACTGCGCGAAGTTCTGCGTGCTGGGGGGAGGCAGCTGCTCGGCCCGGTGACGCAGCGTCATTCCCGCCAAGTGAAGCGCAGAGCGGGAATCCACCTACAAACGCCACGTCGGTCACGGGGCTGGATTCCCGCTGACGCGCTTGCGCGCTCGCGGGAATGACGCGGGGCAGGCACGCACGCCGGTGCCTCGGTCGCCGCGCTCACTTCTTCACCAGCGCGTCGCGGATCTCCTTGAGGTAGATCTCCGACTGCGTCGGCTTCGGGGGCTCGGCGGCGGCCTGCTTCTCGAAGCGCTTCTTCAGCGTGATCATCCCCTTGATCGCCAGGAACAGCACGACGGCAATGATCAGGAAGTCGATCACACTCTGCAGGAATACGCCGTACCTGATGAGCACGGGCGTCTGCGCCGTGCCGATGTTGGCCGCGAGATCCTTGAAATCCACGCCCTTGAGCAGGAAGCCGATGGGCGGCATCAGCACGTTCTCGACCAGCGCCGAGACGATCTTGCCGAATGCCGCGCCGATGATGACGCCCACGGCCAGGTCGACGACGTTGCCCTTGAGGGCGAAATCGCGGAATTCCGACAGCCACTTCCAGTTCATGCCAGGAGCCTCCGGGTGCTGCGGTCGCCGGGTAGGGTGCAATAGGCGCTAGTGTCCCGATCGCGAAATCCGTCACCATCTGCGGCAAGCCCGGAACGAATTTCGCGATCCGAAGGACACCAGCAAAGTCAACAAGCTAGTGTGATTCAGATCGAGAAGTCCGCTTCCCGACCCAGCCCAGAGCGATGATGCGGACTTCTCGATCATCACACTAGCCGTATTGCACCGTTCCACCCCCATTATATTCCCCTCAATCGGGCCACTCCGGCCAGCACCCATTGCGGCCGGCATATTGCGCTGCCGCAACCGATTGGCTTAAGCGATCGGCCAGCGCCCGTTGGACAGGGCGCCGCCCTTCCAGCACAATGAGAATCTGGGGGCGAGGCGTCTCGGCCCGCGGCCGCCGGTGCTGCCGCTCCCGTGATCGAAGGCCCATGATCGAAGCCTGGAGCGTCGTCGCGCTTGCGCTCGGATACGTCAGTATCCTCTTTGCGCTCGCATGGTATGCAGACCGTACCGGCCGCTCCCGGAAGGGAGGCGACGGCCGCCCGCTCATCTACGCCTTGTCGCTGGCGGTCTATTGCACGTCCTGGACGTTCTTCGGCAGCGTCGGCCTCGCCGCTGCCACCGGCTACGACTTCATTCCCGTCTATCTCGGCCCGATCCTGCTCTTCGCCATCGGCTGGCGCTTCCTCTTGCGCATCGTGCGCCTCGCCAAGAGCCAGAACATCACCTCGGTCGCCGACTTCCTCGCGGCCCGGTACGGAAAGAGCCAGGCTGTTGCCGCCATCGTGACGGTCATCGCGGTTGCGGGCACGCTGCCCTACATCGCCCTGCAGCTGAAGGCGGTGGCGATCTCCGTCGATACCCTGCTCGGCTCGCGGTCTCTGCAGCACCTGAACCTTCCGACGGACACCGCCTTCATCATTGCCCTGATGATGGCGGCGTTCGCCGTGCTGTTCGGCACGCGCTACATCGACGCCACCGAGCACCAGGAGGGCCTGATCGTCGCGGTCGCAGCCGAGTCCCTCGTCAAGCTCGCCACCTTCCTGGCCGTTGGCGTGTTCGTCACCGTCACCGTCTTCGGCGGCCTCGGCGGTCTCGTCGAGCGGGTACAGCAGAACCCGGAGATCCAGCGCGTCTTTGCCCACGGCTTTCACGGCGTGACGTGGATAACCGTGACGTTCCTGAGCTTCGTCGCCATCATCCTGCTGCCGCGCCAGTTCCACGTCACCGTGGTCGAGAACAACTCGGAGAACGAGATCCGCCGCGCGGCCTGGCAGTTTCCCGTCTACCTGGTTCTGATCAACCTGTTCGTCGTGCCCATCGCCGCGGCGGGGTTGCTGACGCTGCCCAGAGGTGCCTTCGACGCCGACACCTTCGTGCTCGCCTTGCCGCTGTCGGCAGCCGCCGAGCCGGTGACGCTTCTGGCTTTCGTCGGCGGCCTGTCGGCGGCGACCGCCATGGTGATCGTCGATTCCGTGGCGCTGGCCATCATGGTCTCGAACGGGTTGGTGCTTCCGCTGCTCCTGCGCCGGCGCGGCGATGAGCCGAAGGGTCAGCAGAGCGACATGACGGGGCTGCTGCTCCTCATTCGCCGCGTCGCCATCTTCGCCGTCGTCCTGCTGGGCTACCTGTTCTACCGCCTGCTGGGCCACACCCATGGCCTCGCCTCGATCGGGCTCGTGTCGTTCGCCGCCGTGGCGCAGTTCGCTCCGGCGTTCTTCGGCGGCCTCGTCTGGCGCGAGGCTACCTCGCGCGGGGCGATCGCGGGCATCGTCACCGGTTTCGCGGTGTGGACCTATACCCTGCTGCTGCCATGGATCATCGAAGCGGGCTGGATGTCGCGCTCGATCCTGACCGATGGTCCGTTCTCGCTCGGCTTCCTCTCGCCGCATGCCCTGTTCTTCGTCGATCTCGACCCGCTGACGCACGGGGTGCTGTGGAGCATCGCCGCCAATGTGCTGGTGTTCGTCACCGTGTCGATGCTGAAGGCGCCGGAGCCGGTCGAGCGCCTGCAGGCGCAGATCTTCGTGCTTGGCGACCTGCCGAGGCCGCCCATGGCGCCGTCGTTCCGGCTCTGGCGCACGTCCGTCACCGTCGCCGACCTGCAGCACACGGTCGCTCGCTACCTGGGAGCGGAGCGCGCGGAGCGGTCGTTCGCCGAATACGCAGAGGGCCGCAACGCGCCCCTCTCGCCCGAGGCGCAGGCCGACATCCACCTCCTGCGCTTCAGCGAGCACCTGCTGGCGAGCGCCATCGGCGCCGCGTCCTCGCGGCTCGTTCTGTCGCTGCTGCTGCGCCGCCGCGATGCCGGCAGCCAGTCGGCGCTGCGCCTGCTCGACGATGCCTCGGAGGCGCTGCAGTACAACCGCGACCTTCTCCAATCAGCTCTCGATCAGGTCCGTCATGGCCTCAGCGTGTTCGACAAGGACATGAGGCTCATCTGCTGGAATCGCCGCTTCCGCGAGCTCCTGAGCCTGCCGGCCGAGCTTGGCCGCGTCGGGGTTCCGCTCGAGCGGATCCTGCGCACCTGTGCGGCGCGCGGCGATTTCGGGGTCGGCGACATCGACAAGCTCGCAGCCGACCGGCTGATGCGGCTGGCCGTCAAGCACGAGACCTTCCAGGACCACTTCGACGGCGGCAAGCGCATCCTGGAGGTTCGCACGAGCCCCATGCCGCAGGGGGGCATCGTCACCACCTATTCCGACATCACCGAGCGGGTGGAGGCCGAGGACGCACTGGCTCGCGCCAACGAGACGCTCGAGCGGCGCGTGCGCGAGCGCACGGCCGAGCTCACCGAAGTGAACAAGGCCCTGGCGGTCGCCAAGAGCAAGGCCGACGAGGCCAACCTCGACAAGACCCGCTTTCTCGCCGCCGCGAGCCACGACGTCCTGCAGCCGCTCAACGCGGCGCGGCTCTATGTGACGAGCCTCGTGGAGCGCCCGCTCGACGGGCAGGAGGCAACGCTTGCCCGCAACATCGATGCATCGCTGGAGGCCGTCGAGGAGATCCTTGGCGTGCTGATCGAGATCTCGCGGCTGGACGCGGGCCGGCTCGAGCCCGACATAACGGTGTTCCCGCTCAACGAGGTTTTCGAGCGGCTCAAGGTGGAGTTCTCGCCGCAGGCGCGGGAGAAGGCGCTCGACCTTCGCGTCGTCCCGACGCAGGCTTGGGTGCGCTCGGACCGGCGGCTGCTCCGCCGCATGCTGCAGAACCTCGTCTCCAACGCCATCAAGTATACGGCGACCGGCAAGGTGCTGGTGGGCGTGCGCCGGCGCGGCGCGCGGCTCGCCATCCTCGTATGCGACACGGGCCCCGGCATCCCGAGCTCCAAGCGCGCGCTCATCTTCAAGGAGTTCCAGCGCCTGGAGGAGACCGCGAGCGCCGTGCGGGGCCTGGGCCTGGGTCTCTCGATCGTGGAGCGCATCGGCAAGGTGCTCGGGCATCCGACAGGCCTGCAATCCGTGCCGGGTCGCGGCTCGGCATTCTGGCTCGAGCTTCCGCGCGCGGAGCCGCGCATCACGGGCGAGCCGGAGGCGGTGGTGGCGCCGGCAGTGGGGCGCATGGTCGGGCTCAAAGCGCTGTGCATCGACAACGAGCCCGCGGTGCTGCGCGGCATGCAGGCGCTGCTCGAGGGTTGGGGTTGCCACGTGATCACGGCGCACAGCGCGGCCGAGGCAGGCCGCCGGCTCGAGGAGAGCGGCGTGAGGCCGGACATCATTCTCGCGGACTATCATCTCGACGACGGCACGGGCCTCGAGGCGGTCGCCGCCTTGCACAACGCGGCAGGCCCGGAGCCGCCCGTGATCATCATCACCGCGGATCACTCGGCCGAGCTCCAGCGCGAGGTGCGCACGCGGGGCTACGCCTTGCTGCGCAAGCCGCTGAAGGCCGCCGCGCTGCGGGCGCTCATGTATCAGCTCACGTGGCAGCGAGCCGTGGCGGCGGAATAGGCGACCATCCCTCTTGCGTTGCCAAGTTCAGGGGCGGGCGCAAAGCATTCTTTTACCTTGCGCGCGGCCGTCCGTTCCTGGGGCCGGCGACGCTTCCTACAAAGACACGATGCCGCCCGGCCAGTCTCCCAAGCGGAGGGCTCACTCGTGTCTCTCAGGTTGCTCGCGCCAACGATCGCAGCCCTTGCGCTGCCTCTCGTTCTTCTCGCCACGGCGCCGGTCGCCGCCGAAGGCACCAGCCCCGGCCAGCCGATCCTGAAGAAGGCCAAGGAAAGGGGGGCGCCGCCCGTGACGACCGATGCTTCCACGGACGAGAGCGCGGCCGGCGGAGGCATGACGCGACAGCGGCGGCTCGCCCTGTGCCTCGAGAGCTGGGACACGCAGACGCACATGTCGAAGCGCGAATGGCGCGTCGCGTGCGAGCGCAGCATCAAGGGCTATCCCGACGCCTTCCAGTGAGGTCCGGCTCAATTCGGCCGGGACCAGTCGCCGGCGCTGCCGATGCGATTGATGGCGATCACGGCCTGCGTGCGGCTGTCGACGCCGAGCTTCTGCAGGATCGCCGACACGTGCGCTTTGATGGTCGCCTCCGACACGCCGAGCTTGAAGGCGATCTGCTTGTTGAGCAGGCCCTCGCCCAGCATCATCAGCACGCGTACCTGCTGCGGCGTGAGGGTCGAGAGCCGGGACACGAGATCGGCATTGTCGCTGGCCGGCGCGGCGCTCAAATCGATGTCGGGCGGCAGCCACACCTCGCCGCCGATGATCCGGCGGATGGCCTCGCGGATGCGCTCGACGGGCTGTGATTTCGGTATGAAGCCCGACGCGCCGCAGTCCAGGCACTGGCGGATGGTGGCCGGATCGTCGCTCGCCGAGACGATCACCACGGGCACCTCGGGGTGCTGCGCCCGCAGGTAGAGAAGCCCGGACACGCCGTGGACGCCCGGCATGGTGAGGTCGAGCAGGATGAGGTCGACGTCGCCGGCCTTGGCCAGATGATCGGTGAGCTCGTCGAGAGAGCCCGCTTCCAGGATCTCGGCATCGTGGAACGCCGCGCTGAGCGCCTGGCCCAGCGCCCCCCGGAAGAGGGGATGGTCGTCAACGATGATGAACCGGTGATCCGCCATGCGCTGGAAGCATCTCGTGCAGGGTCCCGAGCCGTCGTGATTCGATGAGCGAGGACCCCTCTGAAATCTAGCCGCTTTCTGCCGGATTGGCTAATGTCCATCCCGTCGCCGGTCATGACCGGGACCAGGCCCGGCCGCGTCCTCTTGCGCGCCGGCTGTGCATGGCCCGCCCCAGTAGAACCACGAATCGGCGCCAGCGTGCATGATCCCGCCGGGTCCCTCAACCAGCGGGCCGACGTGCCGTGCAACTCCAACTCGGGCCGCAGTGATGATCGAGCGAAAGGAGCGCAAGCCCTATTGGCGGCACACCAAGGTGCAGATGCTGACGAGCCTGCTGCCGTTCGTCCTCGCCATGATCGTGCTGCCGCTCTACGCCGACAGTCTCAACGATAAGCGCGTCCTGGGGGTGCCGCTCGGCTATTTCCTCGCCTGCCACGGGCTCATCGTCATCGCCTTCGTCACGATCGCCATGTTCGTCAATCGGCAGGACGCCATCGATCACTGGCACGGCGCGCACGAGGACTTCTAACCCCGGCCATGGCCTTCACCTCGCGCACCCGGCTGGTCAATCCGCGGCTCGGGACCTATTTCGGCATCTTCACGGCCGCCTTCGCCGCCCTGGTGCTGATGGCGCTGATGCTGGAGCAGCTGGGTGCCGGCGATGGGCTGGTGCGATTTGCCATGTTCGGCGGCCCGATCGCGCTCTATGCGGGGATCGGCTTCTGCTGCCGGGCGCGCGAGGTGGCCGACTACTTCGCGTGCGGCCGGCGGGTGCCGGCCTTCTTCAACGGCCTGGTGCTCGGCGTGAGCGCGCTGGGCGGCGCCGGGTTTCTGGCGCTGACGGGCTCGCTCTTCATCGTCGGCGTCGATGCAATGTGCCTGAGCATCGGCTGGTGCGCCGGCCTGGTGTTCATGGGCGTGCTGTTCGCCCCGTTCATGCGCAAGTTCGGCGCCTATACCGTGCCGACCTTCCTCGGCCGCCGGTTCGAGAGCGGCACGGTGCGCATCGTCGCCGCGGCTGTGTTCAGCGTGCCGCTCCTGCTTCTGCTCGCCGCCGAGGCGCGCTTTGCCGGATATGCGGCGGCATGGATGCTGGGCCAGTCCGATCGCGTGATGGCCGCCGTGGCCGTGGCGTGCGTGGCGGCAATCGTGTTCTACGGGGGCATGCGCTCGCTCACGTGGTCGAGCGTCGCCAAGGGCATTGCCGCCATTCTCGCGCTGGCGGTGCCTGCCACTATCGTCGCCATCATGATTTCGACCCTGCCGCTACCGCAGATGACGCACGGCAATATGCTGCGGATCGTCACCCGCATGGAGGTTGTCCAGCAGGTGCCGGTGATCCTGGCCCCGCCGTTGTCCTTCGACCTGCCGGGCGACACTGCCGAGCCTCTCGTCAAGCGCTTCATCCAGGCCTTCGGCAGCGTCGGCAGCCTCGGCTTCATCATCATGTCGTTCCTGGTCGCGGCCGGCATCGCGGCATCGCCCGGCCTGCTGCCGCGCACGGGCACGACACCCGGCGTCTACGAGGCACGCAAATCGCTCGGCTGGGCCGTGCTGGTCGTGGGGCTCGTGCTGCTGACGCTGCCCGCCGTCGCCGTCTACCTGCGCTCCCTCGTCCTCGAGCAGGTGGCGGGCCACGCGGTGGGCCGGCTGCCCGCCTGGTTCAACGTGCTGCAGCAGGCCGGCATTGCCAGGATCGAGGGCAGCGCGCCGCTCGTGAAGCTGTCGAGCATCGCCTTCGAGCGCGATGCCGTGCTGTTCGCGTTGCCGATTGCCATGGGCTTTCCCCAGGTGCTGGTGTTCCTGGCGCTGGCGGGCGCGCTGGCTGCTGCGCTGGCGGCGCTGGCGTCGTCCCTGATGGCGATCGCCGCCATCGTCGCGGAGGACGTCGTCCATGGCCTGCCCAACGAGACGGCGCCGGACAGCGCCCGTATCGGCACCACCCGCGTGGCTCTGCTCGGGGCTGCGTTCATTACCGCATGGCTCGCCGTCGCCATGCCAGCCGACCCGCTGCAGCTGTTCCTGTGGTCTCTCACCATTGCCGCCGCCGCGTGCTTCCCGGTGCTGCTGCTGGGGATTTGGGACAAGCGCGCGAATGCTTTTGGAGCGCTCGTGGGCATGGTCACGGGATTTGGCGTCACCGCGTTCGTGATCCTCATCGGCGAGACGGGCGCCCTGGCGCTGCCGAGCTCGCTTGCCGGCGCCGTGGGGCTGCCGCTCGCGTTCGGCGCCACCCTCATCGCGAGCAAGATGTCCCCGGCTCCCGGACGCAACGCTCTCGATCTCGTTCGCGACATGAGAGTGCCGGGCGGCGAGACCTTGTATGACCGCGAGATGCGGCTGCTGCGTTTGAGGAACCGCGCGCCCGGCTGACGTTGCCGCGGCAGCTTGCCTAGTGCGGCCGCCGGCATGTAACCATTGCGGCTGGCCAGCCATGGCCCGCGGCAACCAGAGCGACAACAGGAAGCATCACGCGATGTCCGCACGTGAGCGGCTCGGCCTCTATCCCGCCATCGAGCCCTACCGCCAGGAACGTCTCAAGGTCGGCGGGGGCAACGAGATCTACTACGAGGAATGCGGCAACCCGAACGGCAAGCCGGTGCTGATCGTGCACGGCGGGCCCGGCGGCGGCTGCAACTCCACCATGCGCCGCTATCACGATCCTGCACGCTACCGCATCGTGCTGTTCGACCAGCGCGGCTGCGGCCGGTCCCTGCCGCATGCGAGCCTGGAGGCCAACACCACCTGGCATCTCGTTGCCGACATGGAGCGATTGCGCGTCCATCTAGGCGTCGACCGCTGGCAGCTCTTCGGCGGCTCGTGGGGCTCGACGCTGGCGCTGGCCTACGCGCAGACCCATCCCGATCGCGTCAGCGATCTCGTGCTGCGCGGCATCTTCCTCCTGCGCCGCGAGGAGCTGGCCTGGTTCTACGAGGGCGGCTGCAGCTGGATGTTCCCGGAGGCGTTCGAGGAGTTTCGCAAGATCATCCCTCCCGAGGAGCGCGGCGACATGATCGCCGCCTACTACCGCCGCCTCACCAGCCCCGACCGCAACGTGCAGATCGCCGCCGCAAGGGCGTGGTCGATCTGGGAGGGCAGCACACTGTCGCTGCTGCAGGACCCCGAGCGCGTCCGGCTGTTCGGCGCCGACACCTACGCCATCGCCTTTGCGCGCATCGAGTGCCATTACTTCATCAATCGCGGCTTCTTCGAGCGCGACGGACAGCTGCTGCACGACGTGGGGCGGATACGGCATCTGCCGTGCATCCTGGTGCATGGCCGCTACGACGTGGTCACGCCGGTCAAGAATGCGTGGGACCTGTGGCGTGCCTGGCCCCAGGCCGAGCTGCGCATCGTGGCGGATGCCGGCCACGCCATGACCGAGCCCGGCATCGTGCACGAGCTGGTGGGCGCCACGCGCAAGCTCGGGGGCGTGGGAACCCGGCACTAGCAAACCCTGCTCCGCCGCCCGGCAAGTGCCTTGGAACTGAGCAATTCCGCCGATTTTCGTGCAGCCGTGGCGCGCTGCGGGGCACACGGAGCCTCACGGCCCGCGGAAAGACGGCTGCGTCGCAAGGTGGTACGCAGATTGCGTTGACCGGGCGCCGGCGCCAACGCCGATTCCGCCAGCGATGGGAGACGACACCATGAACCGCCGCAGATTTCTGAAATCCGGGGCCGTGGCCGGCGCCGCGGCGACGGCTGCCGTTGCCGCGCCCAGCATCGTGAGCGCGCAGGCCAAGTCGTTCAGCTGGAAGATGACCAATGCTTACGGCCCCGGCGCCCCCTTCTACGTGCAGGGCCCCGGCAGCCCGACCGACTTCATCAAGATGGTCGATGCCATGTCGCAGGGGCGGCTCAAGATTCAGCACTTCGCCGCCGGCGAGCTGATCCCGGCGCTGGAGGGCTTCGACGCCGTCTCCAAGGGCACCGTGGAGATGAACTGCGCCAACGCCTACTTCTGGGCCGGCAAGACCTTCGCGGCGCAGTATTTCACCGCCGTGCCGTTCGGCTTCAACTTCCAGGGCATGAACGCCTGGCTCTACCACGGCGGCGGCATCAAGCTGTGGGAGGAGGTGTACGCGCCCTTCAACCTGGTGCCCATCCCGATGGGCAACACCGGCGTGCAGATGACCGGCTGGTTCAAGAAACCGATCGAGAAGGTGGACGACCTCAAGGGCCTCAAGATGCGCATCCCCGGCCTGGCGGGGCGGGTCTACGCGCAGCTCGGCGTCGACGTGAAATTGCTGCCGGCGGGCGAGATCTTCCCGGCGCTGGAGCGCGGGGTGATCGATGCGGCCGAGTTCGTGGGTCCCTACCAGGACCGCCGGCTCGGGCTGCAGAAGGCCGCCAAGTACCTCTACACCACGGGATGGCACGAATCCTCGACCGTCACCGAGCTGATCATCAACAAGGCCGCATGGGACTCGCTGCCGCCCGACCTGCAGGAGATCGTCAGGACAGCCGCCGCCGCCTGCCAGGCGATCAGCCAGTCCTGGTGCGACGCCACCAACACGGAGGCGCTGGAGGATCTCGTCGCCAACCAGGGCGTCAAGGCTGCGCCCCTGCCGAAGGAGATCCTCGACAAGCTGAAAGAGGTGACGGTGCAGACCCTCAACGACAACGCCGCCAAGGACCCGCTGGTGAAGAAGGTCCACGACAGCTACATGGGCTTCAAGAAGGGCTGGGATAAGTGGGCCGCCATCTCCGAGGGCGTCTACCACGCCCAGATCCGCGGGCAGATCTAGCTGTCATACCGGGGCTTGTCCCCGGTATCCAGCCGTCCGCGGGCGCCAGAATTCGAGGCGCGCTGGATCCCGGCGACAAGCGCCGGGATGACGACGGGGAGGAAGGATGGGGCTGACGAGAACTCTCGGGGCCATCGCCGACGCGCTCGACGTCGCCATCGACCGCATCGGCCGCATCACCGGCTGGTGCTCGTTCGCGATCGTGGTGGTGATGGCCTACAACGTGCTGCTGCGCTATTTCTTCCGCACCGGCTCGGTGGCCATGCAGGAGCTCGAGTGGCATCTGATGGCGCCCATCTGCATGCTGGGCCTGTCCTATGCCATCCTCAAGGACGGTCACGTCCAGGTCGACATCCTCTACGGGCGGTTTCCCGAGCGCGTGCAGCAGATCATCCAGTTCATCTCCACTGTACTGGTGGTGCTCGTCATCGCCATCCTGCTCAAGCTGTCGATCCCCTACGTCCTGCAGTCCTACAACATCGGCGAGAAGTCGCCCGACCCGGGTGGGCTGACGCACCGCTGGGTCCTGAAGTCGATGCTGCCTATCGGCTTCGCCCTGCTCCTGGTGCAGAGCATCGCCGCGATGCTGCGTGCGCTCATCCCCGTCCTCGACCCGACCGCGCACGTCAGAAGCGTCGCGCACACGGTGTGACATGGCCACCACCGAGCTGCTGGCGATCCTGTGCATCGTCTCGTTCTTCATGCTGCTGGCCGTCGGCCTGCCGGTGGCCCTCACGCTGGCGGTGAGCGGGCTCTTCTGGGGCTACCTGGGCTTCGGTGCGGGGCTGTTCGACCTGCTGCCGGCGCGCATCTATGGCGTCACCGCCAACTACACGCTGATCGCCATCCCCCTCTTCGTCTTCATGGGGGTGATGCTCGAGAAGTCGAAGATTGCCGACGACCTCATGGATGTCATCGGTCACCTGGCCGGGGGACTGCGCGGCGGCATGGGCATCGGCATCATCCTGGTGGGTGTGCTGATGGGCGCCACCACCGGCATCGTCGGCGCCACCATCGTCACGCTCGGGTTGATCACGCTGCCCGCCCTGATCCGGCGCGGCTACCATCTGCCGACCGCCTGCGGCACGATCTGCGCCTCGGGCACGCTCGGCCAGATCATCCCGCCGAGCACCATCCTGATCCTGCTGGCCGACATCCTGGGGCAGTCGGTGGGCACGCTGTTCGCAGCCGCGCTGATCCCGGGCCTCGTGCTTTCGGGCATCTTCTGCGTCTACCTGTTTGTGCTGGGCATCGTCCGCCCCGGCATGGTGCCGCCGGTCGCCCTGGAGGAGCGGCAGGCCATGTCGGGCCGCGACCTCTTCCGCGCCACGCTGCGCATCGGCCTGCCGCCCATCAGCCTGGTGCTGGCGGTGCTGGGATCGATCATCGGCGGGGTCGCAGCGCCAACAGAGGCTGCCTCCATGGGCGCGCTGGGCTCGATCGTGGTGGTGGCGCTGGCCGGCCGTTTCAGCTTCTCGGTGCTGCGCGAGACGACGCTGGCGACGACGCGCATCACCGCCGGCATGATGTTCATTCTCATCTGCGCGCAGGTGTTCGCCCTGGCCTTCCGCGGGCTGCACGGCGAGCAGCTGGTGGCCGACCTCTTCAACGTGGTGCCCGGCGGCGTGCACGGCGTGCTGATCTTCATGATGGTGCTGATCTTCATCCTCGGCTTCTTCATCGAGTGGATCGAGATCAGCTACATCGTGGTCCCGCTGTTCCTGCCGCTGCTGCTGAAGCTGAACGTCAACCTGGTGTGGGTGGCCTCGCTGATCGCGGTCAACCTGCAGACCTCGTTCCTGACGCCGCCGTTCGGATGGGCGCTGTTCTATCTGCGTGGCGTGGCCCCGCCGGAGGTGCCGACGCTGGCGATCTACAAGGGCGTGGTGCCGTTCATCCTGCTGCAGCTGATTGCCGTGGTGCTGGTCTACCTCTATCCCGATCTGGCGACCTGGCTGCCGCGGGCGATCGGGTGGTGAGGAGCCAGCCCCCGAGTTGACGCCGCGAGCCCGGCGGAGGAGCTTCCCGCGACCGACTCGGGATAGAATGCCGCAATGACGCCGATCACCACATTCGCGGGCCGGACCGTGGCCGTGTTCGGCCTCGGGCGCTCGGGGCTCGCGACCTGCCGGGCGCTCGCCGCGGGCGGTGCCGCCGTCGTTGCGGCCGACGACAGTGCCGAGAGCTGCACCGCGGCCGCGGCGGCAGGCTTTCGCGTCGAGGACCTGAAGGGCGCCGACTGGAGCCGCTTGGCGGCGCTGGTGCTGGCGCCGGGCGTGCCGCTCACGCACCCCGAGCCGCACTGGTCCGTCGTCAAGGCCCGGGCGGCCGGCGTCGAGATCATCGGCGACATCGAGCTCTTCTGCCGCGAGCGGGCCAAGAGCTGCCCCGCCGCGCCGTTCGTGGCCATCACCGGCACCAACGGCAAGTCCACGACCACGGCGCTGATCGCCCACATCCTGCGCCAGGCCGGACGCGACGTGCAGATGGGCGGCAACATCGGCACGGCCATCCTCGACCTCGAGCCGCCGGCACCGGGCCGCGTCCACGTGATCGAGATGTCGTCGTTCCAGATCGAGCTGACGCCCTCGCTCAGGCCCAGCGTCGGCGTGCTGCTCAACATCTCGCCCGACCACCTCGACCGGCACGGCACCATGGAGCACTACGCCGCGCTCAAGGCGCGCCTGGTCGAGGCGGCCGACCGCGTCGTCATCGGCGAGGACGACGACTGGTGCCGGGACATCGCCGAGCGATTGCGGCTGGCCGAGCGCGGCTGGGTCGACCTCGTCTCCGCGAAGTCGCGCGTCTCCCACGGCTGGTACGCGAATGGCACCGAGCTCGTCGCCCGCGCGCCCTGGACCGGGCCGCTCGGTGCCTTCGCCGACCTCGCGGGCATCGGCTCGCTGCGCGGCCGCCACAACATGCAGAACGCGCTTGCGGCCAGCGCCGCGGCGCTGATCCTCGGCGTCTGTGCAGGCGACGTCGCGGCGGCGCTGGCGACGTTCCCCGGATTGCCGCACCGCCTGGAAGAGATCGGCCGGTGTGGGCGCGCCCTCTTCATCAACGACAGCAAGGCCACCAACGCCGACAGCACGGCGACGGCGCTCGCCGCGTTTGCCGGCGACATCTTCTGGATCCTGGGCGGCAAGCCGAAGGAGGGCGGCATCACCACGCTCACGTCCTTCTTTCCGCGCGTCGCGCGGGCGTACCTGATCGGCGAGGCGACGGAAGCCTTCGCGGCGACATTGCAGGGCGGCGTCGACTTCGAACGCTGCGGCACGCTCGAGGTTGCCGTCGCCGCCGCGGCGCGCGATGCGGCGGCGAGCAATGCAGTCGAGCCCGTAGTGCTGCTGTCCCCCGCCTGCGCCTCCTACGACCAGTTCCGCAACTTCGAGGTGCGCGGCGCCGCCTTCCGCGCCCTCGTGGAGGCGCTGCCGGGTGTCGTGCTGCGCAGGGGGGCGAAATGACCCCGGATTCCACACGATTCCCCTCCCCCCTTGTGGGGGAGGGTCGGGGAGGGGGGGATCGCAGCACCTCTGACGTAGGGCTTCCCCCCACCCCTAGCCCCTCCCCGCAAGGGGGAGGGGAACCTCTGCCATGGGGAGAGGGAATCTGCGCCGGTGCGCCCCTATGAGGCTCTCGCGCGCCGAGCGGAGCCTGCTGGTCGATTGGTGGTTCACGGTCGACCGCGCGTTGCTCGCCACCATCCTGGTCATCCTCGGCGCGGGATTCCTGCTGTCGCTGGCGGCGAGCCCGTCGATCGCGCTCAAGCGCGGCCTGCCGACCTTCTATTTCGTCGAGCGTCACTTCGCCTTCGCGCTGACCGGCATGGTCGTGATGCTCGCCGTATCGCTGCTCGCGCCTCAAGGCGTGCGCCGCCTGTCGCTCATCGTGCTCATCGCGAGCCTCGCCCTGATGGCCCTCATCCTCGTCGTCGGCGCCGAGATCAACGGCGCGCGGCGCTGGCTGCACGTCGGCGGCTATTCCTTCCAGCCCTCGGAGTTCGCCAAGCCCACGTTCATCGTGCTCTCGGCGTGGCTGCTGGCGGAGGCCGAGCGGCGGCCGGACATGCCGGCGCAGCCGCTGTCGGTGGCGCTCTATCTCGTGTTCGTGGGCCTGCTCGTGCTCGAGCCCGACGTGGGCCAGGCGCTGCTGGTGAGCCTCACCTGGGGGACGCTGCTCGTGCTGGCGGGCCGGCCGCTGCGCTGGTTCGCGATGCTGGTGGCGGGGGTCGGCGTCGGCGTCTTCATCGCCTACGCGAGCCTCGGCTACGTGCACTCGCGCATCGACCGCTTCCTGCACCCCTCGGCAGGCGACACGTTCCAGACCGATCGGGCCTTGCAGTCGTTCGCCGAAGGGGGGTTCTTCGGCAAGGGCCCGGGCGAGGGCACCGTCAAGACGGTGTTGCCCGACGCCCACACCGATTTCGTCTTCGCGGTGATCGCCGAGGAGTATGGGGTCCTCGCCTGCCTGGTCATCCTTGCCTTGTTCGCGCTGGTCGCCATGCGCGTCTTTGCGCGGCATTTGGGCCCGACCAACGCGTTTACCTCCCTCGCCTCGGCGGGGCTGGTGCTGCTCTTCGTGCTGCAGGCGACTATCAACATGGCCGTCACGGTCGGCCTCGTTCCCGCCAAGGGCATGACGCTGCCCTTCATTTCCAGCGGCGGTTCGTCCATGCTTGCCGTCGGCCTGACCATGGGCATGCTGCTGGCCGTCACCCGGCGCCGGTCGGACCCCGAGCGCGTCAGGAAGCCGGATTTCGCATCCAGGCCCGCGATCTGAGCGAGCAATACCGAGGAAGGCAGGCGTCGTGAGTGCAAGGTCGGTGATGCTTGCCGCCGGCGGTACCGGCGGGCACCTGTTTCCCGCCCTCGCGCTGGCCCAGGAGCTGGGGCGGCGGGGCATCGCGGTCGACCTCGTCACCGACATGCGCGGCGACCGCTACGGCGAGGATTTTCCCGCGCGCGCGGTCTACCGCGTTCCCTCCGCCACGCTGGCGGGGCGATCCCCGGCTGCAGCCGTGGCGGCAGCGTGGCTGCTGGTGCGCGGCGTCGCAGCCGCATTCCGGCTGCTGGGCGAGGTGCGGCCCGGCGCGCTCGTCGGCTTCGGCGGCTATCCCTCTTTCCCCCCGCTCGTCGCCGCCCGCCTGCGCAAGATTCCCGCGGCGTTGCACGAGCAGAATGCCGTCCTCGGCCGGGCGAACCGGCTGCTGGCCCGCCACGTCACGGCGATCGCCACCTCCTTCGAGCCGACGCTGCACCTCGAAGGGCCGGCCCGCGACCGCGCGCGTCTGACGGGCAACCCGGTCCGCGATCTGGTCATCCAGTGCGCGGCGCGCGATTACGAGCCGCCGGCCAGCGAAGGCCCCTTCTCGCTCCTGGTATTCGGCGGCAGCCAGGGGGCGCGCTTCTTCTCCGACGTCATGCCCCCGGCGCTGGCACTGCTGCCGCCGGAGATGCGCGCCCGCCTCTTCGTGGTGCAGCAGTGCCGCGAGGAGGACCTCGCCCGCGTCGAGGCGGCCTATCGGGATTGCGGCATCCGCTCGCACCTGGCCACCTTCTTCGCCAATCTGCCCGAGGAGATGGCCAAGGCGCACCTCGTCATCGGCCGGGCCGGAGCCTCCACCGTGGCCGAGCTCACGGCCATGGGGCGGCCGGCCATTTTGGTGCCTCTCCCGCATGCCATCGACAACGATCAGCTTCAGAATGCTAGACGGCTGGCCGAATCAGGGGGAGCTTGGTGCATTGAGCAGAAAGAGCTGACCCCGGAGCGGCTCGCCAGCGCACTCGCCCGTCTGCTGGGCTCGCCGGAGGCGCTGGCCCAGGCGGCGGCCGCGGCAAAGCGCCAGGGGCGGCCCGACGCGGTGGTGCGGCTCGCGGACCTGGTCGAGGAGCTGGTAGGCAGGGGTGAGAAAACCGCGTAAGGCTTCGCAACGGCACAGGGGCGACGGCCGGCGCGCAGCGAGGGAACTGTTACGGATGCAAATGCCCGGCAAGATGGGCCCCGTGCACATACTGGGCATCGGCGGCATCGGCATGAGCGCCATCGCCGAGATCCTGCACGCCAAGGGCTACACGGTTCAGGGCAGCGACCAGAAGGACAGCGCCAACGTCCGGCGGCTGCGCGCTAAGGGCATCCGCGTTTTCGTCGGCCACGATCCCGTCAACCTCGTGGGCGCGCGCTTCATCGTCATCTCCACCGCTGTCAAGCGCGGCAACCCCGAGCTCGAGGCGGCGCGCAAGCGCGGCCTGCCGATCATCCGGCGCGCCGAGATGCTGGCGGAATTGATGCGGCTCTACGCCACCGTGTCCGTCACCGGCACGCACGGCAAGACCACCACCACGTCGCTCATCGCCCACCTCTTCAACGTGGCGGGCCTCGATCCGACCGTCATCACCGGCGGCATCATCAACGAGTGGGGCTCGAACGCGCGGCTCGGCAACGGCAGCTGGATGGTGGTGGAGGCCGACGAGTCGGACGGCACTTTCGTCAAGATGCCGACGCAGATCGGCGTCGTCACCAACATCGACCCGGAGCACCTCGACTACTTCAAGACCGTCGAGAGCATGCACCGCGAGTTCGAGACGTTCTATCGCAACATTCCCTTCTACGGCCTCGCCGTCACCTGCATCGACCATCCCGTGGTCGCCGAGATGATCGAGCGCCTGGAGCTGCGCCGCGACGGCCGCCGGCTGTTGACCTACGGCACGACATCCAGCGCCGACCTGGTTCTCAAGTCGGCGCGCGTGGAGGGCACCGCTACGGTCTTCGATGCGGAGCTCGGCACTCGCGTCGGCGGGGGTGAGCGGGCCATCAAGGGCTGGAGCCTTCCGCTGCTCGGCCATCACAACGCCCTCAATGCGCTGGCGGCCATCGCAGTGGCGAGCGAGGCAGGCATCGGCGACGATGTGATGCGGCGCGGCCTGGCGAGCTTCTCCGGCGTCAAGCGCCGCTTCCAGCTGACCGGCACCTGGAACGGCGTGGCGATCTACGACGACTATGGCCATCACCCCGTCGAGATCGCCGCCGTGTTGAAGGCCGCACGCGCCGGCGCGCGCGGGCGCGTCATCGCCGTGGTCGAGCCGCACCGCTACACGCGCGTGCGCGATCTCTTCCGCGAGTTCGCCGCCTGCTTCAAGGATGCAGACAGCGTCATCCTCACGCCCCTCTACTCGGCAGGGGAGGCACCGATCGAGGGCATCGACCACACCTCGCTTGCCGAGGCGATCCGCGCGGAAGGTCACGGCGCCGTCATGACGGTGAAGAGCGAGCGCGATATCGCGGCGGCCCTCAAGAGCTTTGCGGCGCCCGGCGATCTCGTCGTGTGCTTGGGTGCCGGCAACAGCACTGAGTGGGCCCACGCCCTCCCCGGCTGGCTGGCCGGCGAGCCGATGCGTGCCGGGGGGGCGGCATGAGCTTTCCCGACCTGGCGCCCGAGATTGCCGCGCGGATGCCACAGCTGCGGGGACGCCTGGTCGCCAATGCCGTGCTGGCGGACATCACTTGGTTTCGCGTCGGCGGGCCCGCGCAGGTGCTGTTCACCCCGGCCGACGAGGCCGATCTCGCCTATTTCCTGGCAGCCCTGCCGCCCGAGCTGCCGCTCGTGGTGATCGGGCTGGGCTCCAACCTGCTCGTGCGCGACGGCGGCGTGCCGGGCGTGGTGGTGCGCCTCGGCCGCGGCTTCTCCAAGGTGGAGGCGCTTCCCGGGCACCGCCTGCGCGCGGGGGCCGTCGTGCCCGACGCCAAGCTCGCGCGGGCGGCGGCGGACGCGGGCATCGCCGGACTTGCCTTCTACCGCGGCGTGCCGGGGTCGGTCGGCGGGGCGCTGCGCATGAACGCCGGTGCCCATGGGCGCGAGACCAGGGACGTGCTGGTGGAAGCCCGCGCGGTCGATCGGCAGGGCAACATTCACGTACTGCCCCTCGAGGCGATGCAGCTGAGCTACCGCCACTGCGGTGCGCCGGGCGACTGGATCTTCACCGAGGCGACCTTCCAGGGCAGCCCGGGCGATCCGGCCGAGATCGTCAAAGAGATGGAGGAGGTCGCGGACTACCGGGAGGCCAACCAGCCGATCAAGGAGCGCACCGGCGGCTCCACCTTCAAGAACCCGCCGGGCTCGAGCGCCTGGAAGCTCATCGATGCTGCCGGCTGCCGCGGCCTGCGCATCGGCGGCGCCAAGGTCTCCGAGATGCACTGCAACTTCCTGATCAACGACCGCAACGCCACCGCCGAGGACATCGAGCGGTTGGGCGAGACCGTGCGGGCGCGCGTGCGGGAGACGAGCGGCGTGACGCTGCAGTGGGAGATCATTCGTTTAGGCGTGCCCAACGCCGGCCACCCGACCGGCGAGGGATTGGTCGAGGCTCTCGCGCAAGGATAAGGCCAGTGGCAGCGCGTCGTTTCAACCATGTCGCCGTCCTGCTGGGCGGCCTCTCCGCCGAGCGCAAGGTGAGCCTCGACTCCGGCGCCGCCTGCGCCGATGCGCTGGAGGGCGCGGGCTACAAGGTGACGCGCATCGATGTCGGCCGCGACCTTGCCTACCGCCTTGCCGAGGTGAAGCCCGAAGTCTGCTTCAATGCCCTGCACGGCCGCTGGGGCGAGGATGGCTGTGTGCAGGGCCTGCTCGAGCTGATGGGCATTCCCTACACGCACTCGGGCGTGCTCGCCTCGGCGCTCGCCATGCACAAGGAGCGGGCCAAGGCGGTCATGCGTGCGGCCGGCGTTCCCGTCGTCGATGGCAAGGTCGTGCGACGCGCGGAAGCGGCCAAGGCCCACGTGCTGCCTCGCCCCTACGTGCTGAAGCCGGTCTGCGAGGGCTCCAGCGTGGGCGTCCACATCGTGCGCGAGGATCACGCGCATCCGCCCCAGGAGCTCAACGATCCCGGCTGGGCTTTCGGCGACTGGCTGCTGGCGGAGCGCTACATCCCCGGGCGCGAGCTGACCTGTGCCGTCATGGGCGACCGGGTTCTGGGCGTGACCCAGATCGTCCCGTCGGAGACGCTGCGCTTCTACAACTATGAGGCCAAGTACGTGGAGGGCGGCTCGGTGCACCTGGTGCCGGCGCCGCTTAAACCGAATGTTTACGATTTGGTGCAGAAGTTAACGTTGACGGCTCATAAAGCATTGGGATGCCGCGGCGTCTCGCGGGCGGACTTTCGCTACGACGACACCAAGGGCGGCGCGGACGAGTTGTTTTGCCTCGAGGTGAATACCCAGCCGGGGATGACGGCGACCTCGCTCGTCCCCGAGCTGGCGGCGTATGCGGGCATGACGTTTGGCGAACTCGTAAGCTGGATGGTCGAGGAGGCCAGTTGCAACAGGTAGGACCCGGGCTGATCTCCTGGAGGCGGGCGAGCCGATCGCCAGCGCCGGGCCCGGTCCTGAGACGAAGAGGTGGCCCTGCCGGTTCACCGGCCGTTCGCCGCAAGGCTCGCTCCAAGCTCGGCCGCAAGTCCTCCCCGCTCCTGCTGATCCTCGCCGGTCTCACCGTCGTGGCCGCGCTCGCCGCTTTGCCACAACGGGTGAGCTCGCCGGCCCCGGCGCTGGCGGAGATCGAGCGCATCATCGAGCTCGCCGGCTTCGGCCTCGCCCAGGCCTCGGTGACGGGCCACCGCTATACGCTGGACAGCGACATCTTCGACGCCCTCGACCTGGGCTCGGCGCGCACCATGCTGAGCTTCGACACCCGCGCGGCCCAGGAGCGGATCGAGCGCCTGCCGTGGGTCGAGCGCGCGAGCATCGAGCGCGTGGTGCCGGACCGGCTCGAGGTGCGCATCGTCGAGCGGACGCCCTTCGCCGTCTGGCGCCTGGGCTCACGCCATTTTCTGATCGACAGGTCCGGCCGGGTTCTCGCGCCCGTGCCGGGCGACACCATGCCCTCGCTGCCGCGCGTCGCGGGCGAAGGCGCGCCTGCAGAGGCCGCCCACCTGTTCGCGTTGCTCGCCGGCCAGCCCGCGCTCGCCCGGCAGGTGCAACTCGCCGAGCGCATCGGCGGGCGGCGCTGGATGCTTCGGCTCGCCGACGGCAGCACCCTGCAGCTGCCGGAGGAAGGCGAAGCAGAGGCGCTGGCACGGGCTGTGGTGGTCGCGGGCGCGCTGGGGCGGCCTGCGAGCGAGATCGACCTCAGGGTTGCAGAACGTACGCTGGTGCGTGATGCCGATCCCGGCAAGGAGAGCGGGGCCGCGGCGACGCAGGTGATGACCGGCGGCACGTGAGCAGGCGTTTGCGTAGGCGTGGAGTCTGGATGTGGGTACGAGTCTCGGATCGGGCCGGCAAGCCGATGACGTCATCGGCCTCTTGGATGTCGGCACCAGCAAGACTGTTTGCGTAATCGTCGCGGTGCCGCAAGCACGGCCCACGCTGAGCCTCAGGCAGGTCGAGGTCCGCGTGCTGGGCTCGGGAGTGTGCGCGTCGCGCGGGATGAAGAGCGGCACGGTCTTCGAGCTGTACGAGGCGGAGCAGGCGGTGCGCGAAGCGGTGGCGCAGGCTGAGCGCGCGGCATGCGGCGCCGTGGAGGACATTGTGGTGGCGGTGGCCTGTGGCCGGCAGAAGTCGGCGACGTTCACCGCCGATACGCGAATCGAGGGCCGGGTGGTCGGCACTGTGGATATCGAGCGGTTGATGGCGGCAGGGCGCAAGCACGCCGAGCGCGACGGCCGCACGCTGCTGCATATGAATTGCATCTCCTACCGGCTCGACGGCACTGCCGGCATCGGCGATCCCCTCGGGCTGGCGGGGGAGAGCCTCGGCTGCGACCTGCACGCGGTGACAGCCGACGATGCGCCCCTGCGCAACATGGTGCACGTGGTCGAGCGCGCCTACCTGTCCGCCAAGGGCCTGGTGCCCACGCCCTATGTCAGCGCGCTCGCCGCCACGACCGGCGAGGAGCGTCAGCACGGCGTGCTTTGTATCGACATCGGTGCAGGGACAACCTCGCTCGCCACCTTCGCGCATGGCCACCTGCTGTCGAGCGAGGTGATGCCGATCGGCGGCAACCACGTGACTTTCGACATCGCGCAGGCTTTGTCGGCTTCCGTTTACGAAGCGGAGCGAATCAAAAAAGATCATGCATCGCTGGCAAGGGCTGCCGGCGACGACAGCGAGGTGTTCACATATGCCCTCGCCGGCGACGAGGCGGGCGCCACCGGTCAGGCGACCAACGGGCAGGTGCGTGCCATCGTTCGTGACCGGTTGTTGCGTCTGTTCCAGGAGGTCGGCGAGCGCATCGAGCGTGCGAAGGTGGCGGCGTATGCCAAGCGCGTGGTGCTGACCGGCGGGGCGAGCCAGCAGACCGGGCTCGGCGAGCTGGCGGCGGATTTCTTCGTGCGTCGCGCGCGGGTTGCGCGCAACGAGCTGATCGACGGCCTGCCGCCCGGCTTTGCCGGTCCGGCGTACTCGGCGGCGGTCGGCCTCGTGCATGTGGCGCTCGATCCGACCGCGGGAACGCGGTGGGACCGGGGCGGTCTGGTTGCAGGCGGTTATTTGCGGCGTGTGGGACAATGGCTCCGCGAGAGCTTTTGAGAGGCTCAGGAACATGAAACCGCGCATCGTCGTCATCGGCGTGGGCGGCGCCGGCGGAAACGCCGTCAACAATATGATTGCGGCCGGATTGGCTGGCGCCGACTTCATGGTGGCCAATACCGACGCGCAGGCGCTGGAAGCTTCCAGCGCCGAGAAGCGCATCCAGCTCGGCTCGAACCTGACCGAAGGGCTGGGCGCCGGCTCCAAGCCTGAGATCGGCGAGGCCGCCGCCGAGGAGGCCATCGAGGAGCTGCGAGCGGCTCTCGGAGGCGCACACATGGTGTTCATCGCCGCGGGCATGGGCGGCGGGACCGGCACCGGCGCCGCCTCGGTGATCGCGCGGGTGGCGCAGGAGTTCGGTATCCTCACCGTTGCCGTGGTGACGAAGCCGTTCCAGTTCGAGGGATCGCGGCGCATGCGCGTCGCGGAGGCCGGCATCGCCGAGCTGCGGCGGCACGTCGACACGCTGCTGGTGATCCCCAACCAGAACCTCTTCCGGATCGCCACGGACCGGACGACCTTCGCCGAGGCCTTCGTGCTGGCCGACCAGGTCCTCTACTCGGGCATCGCCTGCATCGTCGACCTGATCGTCAAGGAGGGCCTCATCAACCTGGATCTGGCCGATGTGAAGACCGTGCTGAGCGGCATGGGCACGGCCATGATGGGCACCGGCGAGGCCTCCGGCGAGCAGCGCGCGATCGTTGCCTCCGAGGAGGCGATCGTCAATCCGCTGCTCGACGACACTTCCCTCAAGGGCGCCAAAAGCCTGCTGCTCTCCATCACCGGCGGCCGGGACCTGACGCTGTGGGAGGTGGACGAGGCGGCCAACCGCGTGCGCCAGGAGGTGGATGCGGACGCCAACATCATCGTCGGGGCGACTTTCGACGAGGGCCTCGGTGACAAGGTGCGCGTCTCGATCGTGGCTTCGGGAATGTCGCGGACCCAGGCGCAGGCGCGCGGGGGACAAGGCGAGGCATGGACGACGCGTGCCCCCAGCGCGGCCGCGCCAGCTGCCGCACAGAACGGCGCCGACTTCCAGATGCGGCTGAGCGAGGCGATCGACGGCAGCAATGCGCGCGGACCGGCCGGGGAGTCGCCCGCGCACACGGCAGGCGAGCGCAGCCGGCCCGCGCCGGGCGAGGTCTATATCCAGGAGGGCCCGCCCAATCTTGCATCTGTGGCGCCGGCGACACGCGACAAGGGCCGAATGCGCGGTCCCGACGACCACCTTGCCGACCCGAGCCAGGCGCGACGCCAGGTGCCCGGCGTGGAAGACTTTCCCCCGCACGCGCAGCGTGAGTACTGGGCCAAGTCAGGTGAGGAGCAGCCCGCCGTGCCGGCGCAGCCGCCATTTGTCTATCAGCGCCAGCCGGAGCCGCCTCCCGCCAAGACGAGTCTGCTGCGCCGCCTCACGGGGGCCGGCCGCCGGCGGGAGGAGAGGCAAGACGACCAGTTGCAGAAGCATTCGCGAAGTAGAAACGGCGCCAATGGTGCTGAAGAACAAGTTGATCTGCCGGTGTTTTTTGGGCGAGGCAAGCGTTAGGGCCGATCCGCCCAGCAATTTGGTGCGGCTAGGCGGTAACACGGCGTAAGAAACCGTGATTTGTCCAGGATCCACACACCACATATCGTTCGATTCATAAAGCCGCGCGAATCAGGCCAAAGAGCCACAGGGAAGGCTCGGACGGGAAAACGGCCGGCGCAGGTCCGATGGGGGGCACAGGACATCCGATGTGGGATCGGGCGTCGCTGGCCGATGAGGGGATCGAGGGACATCGCACATGTCGAAGCGATTTATCGGGTCGCGTCAGACGACGATCAGTCGCGAGATCGAGTTGGCCGGGACGGGGGTCCACAGCGGCGCTCCGGTGTCCATGGTGCTGCACCCCACTGAGGCCGACACCGGCTACCGGTTTCTCGTCACCAAGCGCGGCCGCATCATCGCCGAGATTCCGGCCGATGTCCGCTACGTGAAGAACCTGACGCTCTGCACCGTGCTCGGCGACGAGACGGGCGTTACGGTGGGCACTGTCGAGCATCTCCTGGCGGCGCTGCGCGGCCTGAGCATCGACAACTGCTACATCGAGATCGATGCGCGCGAAGTGCCCATCATGGACGGCAGCGCCGGGGCCTTCGTGGAGGCCATCGACGAGGCCGGCGTCCGCGAGCTGTCCCAGCCGCGCAAGTTCATCAAGGTGCTCAAGCCGATCCGCGTGCAGGACGGCGATTGCTGGGGTGAGCTGAGCCCGCATTCGGGCTATCACCTCGACGTCGAGATCGATTTTCCCACGCCGCTGATCGGGCGCCAGCGCCTTGCGCTGGAGATGAGCGCGGGCGTGTTCCGCAACGAGATCTCCCGTGCCCGCACGTTCGGGTTCATGCGCGACGTGGAGAATCTGTGGAAGGCGGGGCTGGCCCTGGGCGCCTCTCTCAACAACACCATCGCGCTGGCCGACGACCGCATCATGAATGCCGAGGGGCTGCGTTACCCACAGGAATTCGTGCGCCACAAGATGCTCGATGCCATGGGCGATCTGGCGCTGATGGGCGGCCCGATGCTGGGCTCCTATCGCTCCGTTCGCGGCGGCCACCGCCTGAACGCCCGGGTCGTGCAGGCATTGCTTGCTGACAAGGAGGCCTGGACCATCGTGCGCGCGCCCTGGGTGCGCGATGCCACGGTTCCGGTCGATCTCTCGGTCGGCACGGCGGCGGTCAACTACGCTGCCGACCGCACGTGAATGGACTGCGCCGCCCGCTGTCGCAACCGGCGGGTAAATCGGCAACAGGTAGCCGTTCCAATCAACCCCTTCCGGCAACGACCATATTTTGGCGCCAAAGTGCGGCCAATCTGGCCGTCGCCCTTTAGTCGCAGGATCGGCGGCCCACCGCGGTTGGTGAGCCTCGACTCCTGTGGTACGGCTTGAGGGCGCGGTCGCCGGTCATGGCGCTCGTGCTCGAACCGGGACGTGGCAGCAACGGGGACTTGAGCGTATGGCACGTCCGGCGGTAGTGCGCGCTGGTGGTGCACGCGAAGTGCGGCGTCTCGCGATCGGCTGGCTCTTGGCCTGCGGTCTCGTTGCCGGCTGCGCGTCGTCCTCGAACGATGCCTTGAAGGCGCTCAATCCCGATCCGCCCGACAAGATGTACGCCCGCGCCGAAGGGCTGCTCAACAACGGCAACTACACGGACGCCGCCAAGAAGTTCGAGGACCTCGACCGCGATCATCCCTATGCCCCGGAGGCGCGCCGCGCGATCGTGATGGCCGCGTATGCGTACTACAAGGCCGGCAAGTATCAGGAGGCCATCGCCTCGGCCAAGCGCTACACGACGCTGCACCCCGGCACCAAGGACGCGGCGCTGGCCCACCACATCATCGCCTCCGCCAACTTCGACGACATCAGGGATCCCGCCCGCGACCAGACGGCAACGCGCAAGGCCCTGGCCGAGCTCAAGACGCTGGTGCAGCGCTATCCCGATAGCCCCTACGCCAAGCAGGCGGTGAACCGCATCCGCCTCGCCGAGGACCTGCTGGCCGCGGCGGAGATGAACGTCGGGCGCTACTACCAGAAGCGCAACAACTACGTCGCGGCCATCAATCGCTACAAGGTCGTGATCACCGACTACCAGACCACGCCGCAGGTGGAGGAGGCGCTCTACCGCATCGCCGAGGCCAACATGGCGCTGGGCATCGCCGCGGAGGCGCAGACCGCCACCGCCGTGCTCGGCCACAACTATCCGAACTCCGAATGGTACGGTCACGCCTATGCTCTGCTGCGCTCGGGCGGCTTGAGCCCGCAGGTCACGCAGGGCACCTGGCTCAGCAACGCCATCAAGGCCATCACTCCAGGCTCGCAGAAGAAACCGGAGGCCGCGCCGCCCCCGCCCTCGCCCGGCCTGCCCGCGCCTGAGGATCTGCCGGCGCCGCGTATCCCGAGCGACGTGCCGGTCTCGAGCGCGCCCTCCAAGCCGCCGATCGGGCTCGCACAGAGCGAATGGCAGCCCGAGGTTCGCCGATAGCTCTGGATTTCGCGCGTCCGCGGAGGCAGTCTGCCGCGCATGAAGGCTGCCGCTGCGTCCAACAAGCCCGTCGACAAGCTGACCGAAGCGGAGGCGAAGGCTGAGCTCGAGCGCCTCGCGCACGAGATCGCTCACCACGACGAGCTCTACTACGCGCAGGATGCGCCGGAGATCTCCGACGCCGACTACGACGCGCTGCGCGAGCGCAACGCCGCCATCGAGGCGCGGTTTCCGGCCCTCGTCCGCCCCGACAGCCCCTCCCAGCGCATCGGCGCTGCGCCCGTGGCCGCCTTCGGCAAGGTGCGTCACGCCGTGCCCATGCTCTCGCTCGGCAACGCCTTCAGCGAGGAGGACGTGGTCGACTTCGTGGCGCGCGTGCGCCGCTTCTTAGGGCTTGCCGCCGATGCCGGCGTGGAGCTGACGGCGGAGCCCAAGATCGACGGCCTCTCCATCTCGCTCACGTATCGCGGCGGCCGCCTGGTGCAGGCCGCCACGCGCGGAGACGGCACCGAGGGCGAGAACGTCACCGCCAACGTGCTGACCATGCGGCAGGTGCCGCGCCGGCTCGCGGGCAGAGGCGTGCCCGAGCTGATCGAGGTGCGCGGCGAGATCTATCTGCGCCATGACGACTTCGAGAAGCTCAATGCCGAGCAGGCCGCGGCCGGGCAGAAGGTCTTTGCCAACCCCAGGAACGCGGCCGCGGGGTCGCTGCGCCAGCTCGATGCCTCGATCACCGCGCGCCGGCCGCTGCGGTTCTTCACGTACGGATGGGGTGCGTCGACGCCCTCGCCGCCGGCCGAGACGCAGTGGGAAGCCTACGAGATGTTCGGGCGCTGGGGACTGCCGCTTAACCCGTTGATGCGGCTGTGCCGGGGAGAGCAGGAAGTGATCGCCTTCCACCGCAAGATGGAGGAGGAGCGCGCCTCGCTCGGCTACGACATCGACGGCGTCGTCTACAAGGTCAACCGGCTCGACTGGCAGACGCGGCTGGGCTTCGTGTCGCGCGCGCCGCGCTGGGCGATCGCTCACAAGTTCCCGCCGCGCGAGGCGATGACGCTCCTGAACGACATCGAGATCCAGGTGGGCCGCACCGGCGCGCTCACGCCCGCCGCCAAGCTCGAGCCGGTCACGGTGGGCGGCGTCGTCGTGTCGAGCGCGACGCTCCACAACGAGGACGAGATCGCCCGCAAGGACATCCGCATCGGCGACACGGTGATCATCCGCCGCGCCGGCGACGTGATCCCGCAGGTGATGGGCGTGGTGCTGGACAAGCGGCCGAAGGGCGCCAGGCCCTACAAGTTCCCGCATGTCTGCCCCGCCTGCGGCAGCTCGGCCGTGCGCGAGGCGGACGAGCGCACGGGCCGCGTCGACGTCGTGCGCCGCTGCACCGGCGGCCTCATCTGCCCGGCGCAGGCCAAGGAGCGCCTCAAGCATTTCGTCTCGCGCAACGCCTTCGACATCGAGGGCCTCGGCGAGAAGCAGATCGAGGCCTTCTACGAGGAGGGCCGCATCATGCAGCCCGCCGACATCTTCACGCTCGCCCGGCGCGATCATCGCCTGCCTGAGGAGAAGCGGCTGGCGCAGAAGAAGGGCCACGGCGCCAAGTCGGTGGACAACCTGTTCAAGGCGATCGAGGCCCGGCGGCACATCGCCCTCGACCGCTTCATCTATGCGCTCGGCATCCGCCATATCGGCGAGACGACGGCACGCGATCTCGCCAAGGCGCTCGGCACGTTGCAGGCTTTCAGGTCGGCGTCACGTGCCGCCGCGGCGGGCGGCAAGGGCAGCGAGGCCTACGCCGAGCTCGACAACATCGAGGGCATCGGCGAGACGGTGGTGGACGCGCTGGTCGATTTCTTCTCCGAGCCGCACAACATCAAGGCGCTGGACGAGCTGCTGGAGGAGGTGACGGTCGAGCCGTTCGTGCGCACCGAGGCCGCGACCTCGCCCGTCACGGACAAGACCATCGTGTTTACGGGCACGCTCGAGCGCATGACGCGCGGCGAGGCCAAGGCCCTGGCCGAGCGGCTGGGCGCCAAGGTGGCGGGCTCGGTGTCGAAGAAGACCGACTACGTCGTCGCCGGCAGCGACGCAGGCTCCAAGCTCGCCAAGGCGCGCGAGCTGGGCGTCGAGGTGCTGACCGAGGACGAGTGGCTGAAGATCGCCGGGCAGGCGTAGAGCGTATCAAGGCGTAGGTTGTGTCAAGCAAAGCGCCGACACAACGCAGGTCGCGATCTCGGCTGGTGTCGGGTCATCCCCCGGCCTCCGCCGGGGTCGACCCAACCTAGGCAACGCCTTGCACCCGACGCGCGCGAGCGCTCGGGGTATGGACAGGTGAGGGGAGCGGGGCGCGGACGCCTGGCGCTCGGTGGAAGGAAACGCGGCATCCGCGTCCCACGCTGCAGGGCGGGCTTCCGGGCACGGCGGACGATGAGGCCATCTTCGTCCCTGTCGTTCTTTCCCGGGGTCGCCGGCGCAACTGGCGCCGCCACCTTGCAGCCCCCGGCTCGTACGTGTCGGGCGCGTCGCGACAGCACCCCCTCGTTGAGCTGAGGTGCGAGGACTATCGCACGGCGCGCGGCGGCGGGGATAAGGTCAGCCGGATCGTCTCGCCAATGAAGCGGGCGCCGCAGTGCGACGCCCGCCGGTAGTGCATTGAGGACGAAGAGAGCGCCTTACGCGCTCGCCTCGACCTGCTTGGCCTGGCCGTTGCCGATGGCGATCGTGCGCGGCTTGAGGCGCTCAGGCACGTTGCGCACGAGGTCGATGTGGAGCAGGCCGTCCCTCAGGTCGGCGCCCTTGACCTCGACGTGGTCGGCAAGGCGGAAGCGCCGGTCGAACGAGCGCGTGGCGATGCCGCGGTGCAGGAACTGACGCTGCTTGTCCTCGGCCTTCTTCTCGCCGCGGACGCTGAGCGTCTGCTCCTTGACGTCGACCTTCAGCTCGTCCTCGGCGAAGCCGGCCACCGCCATGGTGATCCGGTACTCGTTGTCGCCGAGGCGCTCGATGTTGTAGGGCGGATAGGCGGTCGGGCCTGCGTCGAAGCCGGATACGCCGTCGAGCAGGTCGAACAGCCTGTCGAAGCCGACGGTGGAGCGGTAGAGGGGGGCAAAATCGATCTGTCGCATCACAAGTCCTCCTTCAGAAGCGACGTTGTGCTCTCTGCCCGGCTGGAGCCAGGTGACTCACCTGCCCCGAGGGGCCAGGCAGCGCTCGGTTGCGCACCCCGGGATGGGCATGCGCAGCCTGGTATTTAGGGCGACGGGCGGGGGCTTCAAGGGGCGGAGTTGAGGCCCGCGACCGCGGGTCCGCGGCCCGAAAAACGTCCACTATGATAGACTTCTTGCCCCAATTTCCCGTATTGCCCAGTATTCTGTACATGCTGCTTGAGTCTCACATACTAGACATACTTGACAGATAATGTGAAAATGTCTATCGGACTAGACATAATGACGGATCTGACCGACATCGCGGAGCGGGTTCGCGAGGAGCGAAAGCGGCTGCGGCTGAGCCAAAAGAAGCTCGCCTCGCAAGCCGGCGTCAGCAGGGCCCTGCTCGCCGCGCTCGAAGCAGATCGGCTCCCTGAGCTGGGTATCAAGAAGCTGCTCCGCATCTTGCGGGCGGTTGGGCTCGATCTGCGCGTCACGGCCCTCAATCTTCAGCGCCCAACATTCGAGGACCTTGTTGAAGAAGAGACCGAGTCTCGATGATCCGCGTGTGGTCTGATGGAGCCCGTGCGGGGGTCCTGGATCGGCTGGGGCCCAGGGGGTCGACGTTCGCCTACGAGCCGACCGCCGACCACCAGCGGGCGGTCTCTCTCACCATGCCGGTACGAGTCCAATCCTGGGACTCGAAATTTGGGCTGCTTCCGATCTTCGAAATGAACCTGCCGGAGGGCGCCCTTCGCGAAAGGCTCACGCGCCGTTTTGCGAAGGCGACAGGAACTTTCGACGACTTCGACCTGCTCGGTATCGTGGGTCGCACCCAGATCGGCCGCATCAGATACTCGGCCTTGGAGGCGGGCCTCGATGAGGCGGTTCCCTTCCAGTCGATCGATCAGATACTGCGGGCGCGCCGCGACGGCGGGCTGTTCGACTACCTTCTGGATCAGTTCGCGACCCATTCCGGCCTGTCCGGGGTCCAGCCGAAGGTCATGATCAGAGCCCGGGACAGCAAGGTCTCCGCTCCGAAATTTCGCAAGACACCCAGCATCCTGAGCGCAACACACATCGTCAAATTCTGGGACGAGGAGGAGTTCCCGGAGCTTGCAGCAAACGAGTTCTTTTGTCTGAAGGCGGCCGCTGCTGCGGGCCTGTCCGTTCCTCGATTCCAGCTTTCCGACGACGGGGGTGCGCTCATCATCGAGCGCTTCGACCTTGTCGACGATGCGTACGTGGGGTTCGAGGACTTCTGCGTGCTCAACGCGCTTGGCACCGCCGACAAGTACAAGGGCGGCTATGAAGCGCGCCTCTTTCGGCGCCTGCAGGATTTCGTCTCCCCCGATAGGCTTGCCGAGTCCCAGGAGGCGCTGTTCCGCCTCTTCCTTCTCAATTGCGCCGTCAGAAACGGAGATGCGCACCTCAAGAATTTCGGCGTCACGTACAAGCACGTCGACGGGCCTGTCGGGATCGCCCCGGCGTACGATCTCGTCACGACATGGGCGTACATTCCCAAAGACCCCATGGCCCTGACGCTCGACGGTTCCACCAAATGGCCGGACCGCAGAGGGCTGATCCGCCTCGGACGGACGCGATGCGACCTGAGCCAAAGGCGGACCGAGGAGATGATCGAGACCACCGCGGATGCCCTGGCCTCGATCGCGCCGGAGGTGAGGCGCTACTTTGCGCGGCGCGAAGGCGATGTCGGATCGCGCATGCTCGAGGCGTGGGACGACGGAATGAGGGAGAGCCTCGGCGTCGTCAAAGGCCTAGTGGGTGCAGCCGAGACGGTTGGCGCAAAGCCGCGGCTCGCAAGATCGGACAACCTGATCCTCGAGTTCCTGCGCCGGAACGGCGGCGTCGCCTCCGGCACGCTCAAGGCCCTCTCGAGCGCCCTGGGCATCCCTCAGAGCACTCTCAGCGCTTCCCTGAGGCGGCTCGGCGAGCGCGGCCTCGTGCAGCGCGACGCGCACGGCATCGCGCTTGTTGGGCGATGACGCGCGTTCTGCATGATGGAGGCCAGCGCATGCTCAAGCTCGCGATCACATACGCTGGGGCAAGACGCCTGCGGCAATGGTCAACGAGGTGCTGTGCAAGATCATCTGCCACAACATCTGCGTGCTCATCCAAGAGAGCCACGAGCTTGGGATTGAAGTGCGATTTCAGGATAAGTGACCCTCACACCCCCTGGCAAACTGCTTGAGCTTGCCGCGTTCAAGAGCTTGCTTGAGATTCACGGAGGCGCCCCGATTACTCCAACCTGGGGAGAGGATGCGGCATGCACAGGGCGTCCCTGAATGTTCGCCACTTCTATTGTCATTCGGTCTGAAAATGGAATATTTTCATTCCCAGGTCGTCCATAGCGCCCAGAGTAACGGAAACGAATTGAAATTCTTTCATCTGCTATGCCTCCCGGTATCTCCACGGGCTGATCTTGATAGATGATGCCTCCATCTTGGCCAACTATTCCGCCCATTTGTGTTCTGCGTCCGCGATACCGGTGCGCATGATTTTCTATAACTGTACTGATGTCATCAACAACAAAGGAAATCGGAAAAGAAGCTGCATTCCGCACCATCAATCTGGTCTGAACGACCATAATCTTCCGGCGCCCATCCACGATTGCAGTGTCAAGGCCGGGAGGCATAAACTGCGCTGTAAAATTACCCTCCACCCTAGTACGTTTTCGCCTTGCTTCGAATTCGCGCAAACTGGCAAGCGCAAAAAACGGCGACGCGAGAGCTGCAGTCCATATCCACATCCAAGGGACATTTTGCGCCCATCCCAAGATAGCGGTCACGGCCGGGGCTCCGAGAGGGACTGCCCACGGCAAGACAACCTTCGACCATATGAATGAGGTCGTCCCGGCAATAACGCCCTGCCGCACAGCGGGTATGTTGACATTTGCCATGTGGGACAATGTGCCCCGAGTCTCCTACGTATGGAACCGCAGCGTTCCGAGTTCGCGGGTTTTTGTGCAGAACTCGCTCCTGCACAACAAATCGGGGTCTGAACGACTTTCACTGCAAAGCCCAGACCCGCCCAAAAACCCCGCAACACCAACAACTTATAGGTACCTTGAGCATAACGGCCTTCATCTGCCGTTCATGTTGCCGCCGCCACCTTGACCCGTGCAGAGCGCGGCAGGCGCGCAGAGGAGTTCCGGGTCATGAGAAGCTGGGTGCTGGCGGCGGGCCTGATGGCCGCCGCGGTCTCGACTGGGGCACGGGCCGCAGATCTCGACGAGGGTCCCCCGCCCGATCGCTACGGCTCCGCCTACGACGATCCAAGGTATGCCGACATCTACAAGTATCCGCGCGCGCCGGGTTACGCCGTCCCGCCGCCGTCCGGTCCCTACGGGGGCCCCTACGCGGCGGCGCCGCCCTATGTCGCCCCGCCGATCCCGCGCGAGCGCGTCTATCGCGAGGACGATGACGACGACGGCCCGGGGCCCAGACGCTACTCCTATGCCGAGCGGGTGCCGCCGTACGGCGGGCGCTGCCTGCCCCGCGAGGTGATCAAGGACAGGCTGCTTCGTCACGGCTGGCAGGACTTCCACGACGGCGACGTGCGCGGCGAGGTCGCCATCATCCACGCCCGCCGTCCCAGCGGCCGGCCGTTCCTGCTCACCATCGACCGCTGCAGCGGCGAGATCGTCAGCGCGCAGCCGCTCGGGGCCGGACCCTACGGACCCTACGCCTACGGCCCGCAACCCCGGCGCTGGGACCGGTTCTACTGAGACTTCTGCGTGAGGGATGCGCGCAACGAGAGCCCTGGTACGCCCCGGGGCTTTCGCTTTTCGGGGCCGATCGACAGGGCCCGCCACAGTCTCGCCCTGTCTCCTTTCGCCCGCGGCTGCTATAGAGCATGAGCGTGGCGGCGCGGGAGGAAGGGGCACATGGATCTCGTATCGCTGGCGAAGAATCCCGTTCCGAGCGGGGCCTCGACGGGCGTCTTCAAGTCGCGCGGCGGCGTGCGCCTGCGCTTTGCGCGCTGGGAGCCGACGCGCCCGCCGCGGCGCGGCACGGTGTGCCTGTTCCAGGGCCGCGGAGAGTTCATCGAGAAATATTTCGAGGTTGTGGCCGACCTGCGCCGGCGCGGCTTTGCCGTGGCGACCATGGACTGGCGCGGGCAGGGCGGCTCGGACCGCGCGCTCGCGAATACCAGCAAGGGCCACGTGCGCTCGTTCTCGGAGTTCGACCAGGACCTCGCCGCCTTCATGCGCGAGATCGTGCTGCCGGACTGCCAGCCGCCCTTCATCGCGCTCGCCCATTCGATGGGCGGGAACATCCTGCTGCGCAACGCCTCGCTGCCGGGGTCGTGGTTCTCGCGCATGGTCCTGAGCGCGCCGATGATCGACATCGCTCCTGCGCGGCTCGGCAGCTCGCGCGGCGTCTCCCGCGCCTACGCCGAGATCCTGAGCGGCATCGGCCTCGGCTCCCTCTACGTGCGGGGCGGAAGCAGCCGGCCGATCGAGCTCGACCCCTTCGAGGACAATCCCCTCACCACCTCGCGCGAGCGCTATGAGCGCAACCGCTCGATCCTGCAGGCGGCCCCGGCGCTGGGTCTGGGCTCGCCCACCGTCGCCTGGCTGCGCGCCGCGCTGCGCTCCATCGCCAGGCTCACGGCGCCCACCTACCCGCTGCGGGTGGAGGTGCCGCTGCTCTTGTTCGCTGCCGGCATGGACACCGTCGTCTCCACCCAGGCCATCGAGGAGTTCGCGCTGAGGCTGAAGGTCGGCACGCACGTGCTCCTCCCGCAGGCGCGCCACGAGATCCTGCAGGAGACGGATGAGCTGCGGCAGCGCTTCTGGGCGACGTTCGACGCCTACCTCGGCGCCGATGCGACGGCGGCGTAGGCCGCTGACGCCGGGCTTCGTAGCAATTCCCAGCAGCCGGCGAACGCTTTATTGGCTGGCTCATGACCGCGACGACTGAACTCTCGCACGCCAACCGCCCGGAGCCGACCACCGGCTACTGGCAGACGCTGCTCGACGGGTGGCCGCCGTCGGAAGCCGAGGCGCCGCCGTTCCACTCGTCCTATCCGGTGCGGCTGCCGGATGGCCGCATCCTCGTCCTGCCGCTCAGAGCGCTGCCGGACGGCCGCCACGCGGTCGCCTCCCTGATCGCCAACCAGGCCTCGTTCGCGGTCGTCGACGCGCTGGCGGCAATGATGACCGACCTCGTGCGCCCGGCCGGTGTCGACGTCGTGGTCGGCCTACCGACGCTCGGCCTCAGCTTCGCCCCGCTCGTCGCGCAACGGCTGGGACACGCCCGCTACGTGCCGCTCGGGTATTCGCGCAAGTTCTGGTACGACGATGCGCTGTCGGAGCCGGTCTCCTCGATCACCAGCCCGGGCGGGGGCAAGCGGCTCTATCTCGACCCCAACGTCGCGCCGCTGCTGGCGGGCCGGCGCGTGTGCGTGGTCGACGACGCGATCTCGACCGGTGCGTCGATCCTGGCCGGATACCGGCTGCTCGCGCGGCTCGGCATCGACATCGCGCTCGTCGCGGTGGCGATGAAGCAGACGACACGCTGGCAGGCGCCGCTCGCGGCCGCAGCGCCCGGCCTCGACGGCTCGGTGCGGGCGGTGTTCGGCTGCCCGCTGTTCGAGCACTGTGCGGGCGGCTGGATGCCGGTCGACGGCACGCAGCCGTCGTTGCCGTAGCTTCGGCTTTGGCCCGCTGCGCGACGCCGCGCCCTCACCCCGCATCCCGCAACAGCGCCAGCGCCTCCCGGTGCACGCGGCCGTCGCCGGCGGCGATGATCCGCCCGCCTCCCCACGCCGCTCCGCCGTCCCAGGTGGTGATGACGCCGCCGGCGCCCTCGATGATCGGCACCAGCGCGGCGACGTCGTAGGGCTTGAGGCCGGCCTCCACGATCACGTCGATGAACCCGGCCGCCAGCAGGCAGTAGCCGTAGCAGTCTCCGCCGTAGCGGGTCATGCGCGCGCGCGACTTGACGGCCTGGAAGCGCGGCGCCTCCTCCGGAGCGAACAGGTCCGGATGGGTGCTGGTGAGCACGGCATCCGCCAGACGTGCGCACGTGCGCGTGCGAAGCCGGCGGGACGTGGCGTCGGCCCTGCGCCAGTGCGCGCGCCGGCCGTCCGACCAGAAGCGCTCGCCGGTGAAGGGCTGATTCATCACGCCGAGCAGGGCCGAGTCCCCGTCCATCAGACCGATCAGCGTGCCCCACAGGGGAGAGCCGGTGATGAACGCCCGCGTGCCGTCGATCGGATCGATCAGCCAGCGGTAGCGGCCGGCGCCGGGGACGGTGCCCAGTTCCTCGCCGATGATGCCGTGGTCGGGAAAGCGCGCTCTCGTGGCCTTGCGAATGGCGCGCTCGGCCGCCCTGTCCGCGGCCGTCACGGGATCGAATTCCGCGCCGCCGGCCTTGTTCCGCACAGCCAGGGGCTTGCGGAAGTAGGGGAGTATGGCTTCGCCGGATATATCTGCCAGGACGTGCGCAAACTCGAGGAATGCGTGGATCGAGGAGGCCGATTTTCGCGCGGCTGTCACAGCAGTTGACCTGTTTGGCTTGGCTTGGGCCACGTTCTACTTGCTGATTACAGGCCTGTATGCAAGCAACCGCGGGCGACCGCTATCGGACGTGATTGATCATCTGTATAAGTTGTAATTTCGCTACATGCTGGCGCAATTGCACCCCCTGGCCTATCGCCGCAGTTGCGCTGCACCAAGAACGACCCCATATGAAGGTCGGCGGCAGCGTCTCCCGACGCGCCGCTGCCCTCCTTGGGCGTTTCCTCCCTAGACTTGGGCCGTTCGAACGAGCGGCCCTTTTTTTGTGCCGCCCGCCCGGCCCGGCAGGTGCCGGCTGGCGCCGCACCCAGCTATGCGGAGGGAAATTTCTGCAATGCAAAAAGAATCGCTTGCAATTTGTGCGCCGCACATCTACGTTCTGCCTCGACGGGGCTGGCGATTGCTCGTCGGTTCCGTTGCCCTCCTTGGGCGTTTCCTCCCTAGACTTGGGCCGCACGGTTCTCCGCGCGGCCCCTTTTATTTCCTGACAGGCACAGGAGTTGTGGGCGCCGGGAAGGCGTCCGCGTCACAACCGGCCGAACGCCCGCCGCCGCTCACGGCCCCGATGCTCTCCGCCCTGGAGCCGATACTCCGGGGGACATTCCCCTGTTGCGGTGCAATATAACGGATGGCGCGCCGGGGGCGCCTCACTGGCCCCGCTCACTCCGCGGCCGCGCGGCGCTCGAAGAGCAGCGGCAGCGCCGCGAACACCTTGCTCGACATGTCCGTGAGCGTGCGGACGAGCTTGGGGAAGTCCTTGCTCTTTGCCAGGCTCGCCTCGTCGATGTAGAGGCGGCGGTTGATCTCCAGCTGCAGGGACTGAACCCCCCGGATGGGGTTGCCGTAGTATTCGGTGATGAAGCCGCCCGCGTAGGGGCGGTTGATCTGCACGTCGTAGCCGCTTCCCTGCAGCACATCGCGGACGAACCGGGTCAGCTTGGCGTCGCACGAGGCTCCGAACCGGTCGCCCAGCACGAAATGCGGCCGTCCCCCGGGCGCCTGCGCCATGGAGGCCGAGGGCATGGAATGGCAGTCGATCAGGACGGCGATGCCGAAGCGCTTGCGGGTCGTCTCCAGCAGATCGGCCAACGCCGCGTGGAATGGCCGGTAGAGACGCTCGATCCGCTCGAAGGCGGCCCCGATCGGCAGCCGCTCGCGATAGATCTCCTCGCCGTCGGCGACGATGCGGGCGATGGTGCCCAGCCCGCCGACGACACGCGCCGACTGGGTATTGGCGAATTCCGGCACCCGGCCGGTGAAGAGCTCCGGATCGAGCTCATAGGGCTCGCGATTGACGTCCAGGTAGGCGCGGGGAAAGCGCGCGGCGAGCAGGGGGGCGCCCAGCGCGACCACCGGCTCGAACAGCTCATCGACGTAGCAATCCTCGGATTTGCGCAGGGTATGGGCATCGAGCCGCGAGGCGTCCAGGAACGCCCGGGGGTAGATGCGGCCCGAATGCGGGGAGCAGAACACCACCGGCGTCAGTTGCTCGTCGGGGCGCAGCAGTGCGAACGGGGGCGTCAGCTCTGCGAGGATGGAAGCGCGTTCGCTGGCGTGCATGTCAGGTCGGGCGAGTTTGACGCATTGCGGGACGATAGCACGAGCCGCAGTTCGCGGAATGAGACGAGACGGTGATTGGCCCGCCAGCGGCAGCAGATTCGACTTTGCCAAGCGGCGCCGGCCCTGTCCACATGGCCATGGCTCCAGTCCGCGGCAGCCCTCCTGCACGGCTCACCCATGCTATTTCATTGCTCGTTTACCAAATTGGCGCCAGATTCCTCGGGCATCGCGGCTTGGCCGTAGTGTTGCATTACGCAGGGGACCTGAAGCCTTCATCCCATTTTGGGCCGTCGATGCCGTCATGACCGCGAAGCCGTCGCGACTGCCTGCCAAGCGCATCCTCCTGGCCGAGGACGATGACTCCATGCGCGGCTTCCTGGAGCGCGCGCTGGCCAAGGCCGGCTACGAGGTGATCGCCTTCGCCAACGGCATGGAGGCGTTCGAACGGTTGCGCGAGGAGCCGTTCTCGCTCCTGCTCACCGACATCGTCATGCCGCAGATGGACGGCATCGAGCTGGCGCGGCGGGCGAGCGAGCTCGATCCGCAGCTCAAGATCATGTTCATCACCGGCTTCGCCGCCGTGACGCTCAACACGAACTCGCGCCCGCCCAAGGACGCGCGCGTGCTGTCCAAGCCCTTCCACCTGAAGGACCTCGTGCGGGAGATCGACCGGCTGCTCGCGGCCTAGGCCCCGCAGCGCCGCCGGCCCGCGGCTCGCTTGCCACTCGAAATGTTTGCCGATATAGGACACGCGCATAAGCCACAACGTGCGGGGCCGGAGCATGCCGGGCGCGTAGCTCAGCGGTAGAGCACTACCTTGACATGGTAGGGGTCACAGGTTCGATCCCTGTCGCGCCCACCATCGGCCAGCGGACTGGCGCCGGCTCATCCAAGAAGGCATCGACCATGAAGGTCAGGAATTCGCTGAAGTCGTTGCGCTCACGCCATCGCGATAACCGTCTGGTGCGTCGCAAGGGCCGCGTCTACATCATCAACAAGACCAATCGGCGCTTCAAGGCGCGCCAGGGCTGAGCGTGCCGCTCGCCGCTCAAGACGAGTTGAGAGGCAGCGCCGCGGGCGGGCTTTGACCGCCGCACTGCCTCCCGGCTATGCTGCCGGCATGTGGCGCATGCGATTCCATTTTCTGCTCGCCAGCCTTGCGATCGTGGCGATGATGGGTGCTGCGGCGCCCGAGGCATGGTGTGAGGGCACACGCGCCCAACAGCGCAGCCAGACCCTGCCCAAGACCCCGGCCGAGCGCGAGAAGACGCTCTCGGACCTCTATGCGCTCCTTGCCACCGCCGAGGACGAGGAGGCCGCCAAGGCCGTCGCCGACGCCATCGAGCGGGTGTGGGTGCACTCGGGCAGCCCCACCATCGATCTGTTGATGGACCGCTCGAGCAAGGCCGTAGCGGAGAAGCACAACGAGCTGGCCTTGAAGCTGCTCGACCGCGTGGTGGAGCTGGCGCCGGACTTCACGGAGGCGTGGAACCGCCGCGCGTTCGTGTACTTCATGCAGAACGATGTCGACCGCGCGCTGGGCGACCTGCGGCGGGCGCTGGCACTGGACCCGAACCATTTCAAGGCGCTCGATGGCCTCGCCCAGATCTTGCGCGAGATCGGGCAGAAGAAGGCGGCGCTCAAGGCGTTCAAGCAGCTCATCGAGGTGCACCCCTATTGGACTGGGGCCAAGCAGGCAATCGAGGAGCTCGAGCGCGAGGTCGAGGGCCAGGGGATCTAGTCCTCGCAGGCCGCCCGCACACGCTTCGGTGCGGCCGTGGTGCGGCGGCGCCGGTCATCCATAATTCAGTTCACAACTCGGCGATCGCGCAAAGGCCGGTGCCGCATTGCCCTGGCGAGCCCGGCCTGTGCTTGCTAAGGGACGTGCACGCATTTGCGTGGGAGCACTGGCCGTGTTGAGGATCGACTATCTGACCGTGCCCGGGCTTCCGCCCCTCAGATTCGAGGTTGCGGTGCACGAGTGCATGGCGATCGAGGGCCCGTCGGGCTCCGGCAAGACGCGGCTGTTGCGCGCCATCGCCGACCTCGACGCCGCCGACGGCTTCGTCTTCCTCGAGGGTGTCGAGCGTCGCGAGCTGCCCGCCCCCGAGTGGCGCCGGCGCGTGCGCTACGCTTCAGCCGAGCCTGCCTGGTGGGGCACGACCGTGCGCGAGCACTTCCCGGCGACGGCAAAGCTCGACCGCTTGCTCCCGGCGCTCGGCCTCGAGGTGGCCCTGCTCGGCCGGCCCGTCGCCGAGCTGTCCACGGGCGAGCGCCAGCGTCTGGGGCTGGCCAGGGCGATCGCCGACGAGCCGCGCGTGCTGCTGCTCGACGAGCCTACCTCGGCGCTCGACGCGCAATCGGCGGCGCTGGCCGAGGAGCTCATCAAGTTCCAGCTGCTCGCCGGGCGCATGATCGTGCTCGTCAGTCACGACGTGATGCAGGTCGAGCGCCTCGCGCATGCGCGCCTGAAGCTCGGGGAGCTTGGGCCTTGGCCCGACAGCCTGTCGGCGAGCGCGGCGGCATGAGCTACGTGCAGCTGTCCGGCACGGATCTCGCGCTGGCGGCCGTGCTGCTGGTCGCCAACGGCGTGATCTCGCTCCTGTTCGGCCTGCGCCTCGAGACGAGCTTGGGCGTCGCCGCGGTGCGGATGACGGTGCAGCTCGCCGCCGTCGGCTATGTTCTCAAGTTCGTCTTCGCCCAGACATCGGCGCTGTGGACCGTGCTCATCGCCATCGTGATGGTGCTGGTCGCCGGCTACGAGCTGGTCGAGCGCCAGGAGCGCCGCTTCCGCGGCTGGCCGGCCTACGGGCTCGGCAACGCCACGCTGCTGCTGGTGGGGGGCTTGGCCACGCTCTATGCGGTGGCGGTCGTCATTCGCCCCTCGCCCTGGTACGCGCCGCGCTACGTGGTGCCCATCCTCGGCATGGTGCTCGGCAGCACGCTGACGAGCGTCAGCCTCGCCCTGCAGGTGCTCACCGAGGGAGCCGAGCGCGAGCGGGCGCCGATCGAGGCGCGCATCGCGCTGGGCGCCACGCGCTTCGCCGCTTTTGCCACCGTCAGGCGCCGCGCGCTGCGCGCGGCGATAACGCCGCTGCTCAACGTCATGAGCGTCGCCGGCATCGTCAGCCTGCCCGGCATGATGACCGGCCAGATCCTGGCCGGCGCCGACCCCGCCGAGGCGGCGAAGTACCAGATCATGATCATGCTCGTGCTGACGGGGGCGTCGGGCCTGGGCGCGCTCGCGGCGGTCTATGGCGGCGTGCTCATGCTCACCGACGCGCGCCACCGGCTGCGACTCGATCGGCTGGCAGCCGCCCGGACTACCGGCTAGGGCCGGCTCCGATGCAGGCTACGACATACCTGGGTTCCGGATATCCGCTGACCCGAATTCCACGATGGCTGTCGCTTGCCTGCGGCCGGCTCACTACCACCGCCTGCAACGGTCGCCGAACCAGTCGCGATCGCAGGCCCGGCGGGCGCGATAGCCCCGGGCGTAGCGCATGGTCTCGCGGTCGGCGTAGTAGCCGTAGACCCTGGGGCGGTAGGAGTAGACGTACCCCGGTGGCGGCACGAACCGGAAGCCGACGCCCGGGATATAGCGGGCCCCGGCGGGGCTGGCCGCATCGAGGGTCTCGCCGGTCGCCGGCGGCGGTGCGTCGCGGGGCTGCGGATCCTGCGCGGAGGCGCTGGTCGGGGCTGCCAACAGGCCGACACCCAGCGCCAGCATGGCAGCGGCGATCGCTCGGTTCACGGGAGTCCTCCTCTCGCCTTACAACACAGATCCGATGCTCCCTTGCCAACGTTTTGCCACAACGGCAGGCCGGGCGGAAGGTGCCGACTACGGAACACCGGCCCTGCGCCACAAAACGGCCACGCACGGTCCATCTCCTGCACCGACCAATCCACGGGGACTGGACGCGCACGGGGGAAGTGTCATGCGTTCCACGATGGCCATGCTGTTGGCGCTGCTGTGCCTGGGCGCATCGGCAGCCAGCGCCGCCCCGGCCAGGAAGAAGGCCGAGTTCTCCTCCACCGAGAGCATCCTGCGCTGGATCAACAACTATCGCATGAAGCCGGAGCCGGCGAAGCTGCCGGCGGCCGTCAAGGCGATGAGCGAGCTCGGCGTGTTTCGCGAGATGGACACGGCCGGCATCTACGTGGGCTTCATGGCGGGCGTCCTGCAGACCAACCCCGGCCGCGCCGAAGACCTCGTCACCAGGATGTTCCCGATGCCGCCCGAGGACCAGGTGGCCATCGTCAGGGCGATTGCCTACTCGGACCTTGCCGGCTGGAAGGACCTGATGCTGAAGTTCGTCGAGCGCATGCCGGCGCGCAAGGCGCTCATCGACCGCTTCGTCTACGGCAACCAGCCCACCTTGAAGCAGCTTGCCCTCGACTCGGGAACGACCACGCTCGACACGCTGTGGGGCGTCTATTTCGCCACCGGCTCGCCGGAGCCGGTGCTGCGCATGATCTCCATCCTCGCCTGGGCCAAGGACCAGAACAACGTCGAGCGGCTGACCATCGGCAGCATGGCCAAGCTGTCGCTTGCCACCAATGCCTCCCGCGACAAGGAGCTGCTCGATACGCTGAAGGGCGCCATGAACCGCGAGGACAAGGACACGCGCGTCGTGCTGCAGGAGGTGATCGACGCGGCCGAGACCTTCGAGTTCGGGCGCGTGCGCAAGGATGCGATGGCGGCCATCGACCAGCTCAAGGCGAAGGGCCCGGCCTCGGCGCGCAACTACCAGTGGTGGGGCACCGCCGGGCAGACGGCGCTGGCGCTCGGCTGCGTCGTGGCCAGCGCCATGGGCCAGATCCAGGTGGGCATTCCCTGCGTGGTCGGCGGTGCGCTGTCCGGCGCCGCGCTCAAGTACATGGCACCGCAGTGAGTTGTCGGGTCGGCCTGCGTCGGGCCGAGGCCTGCCATTGATTTGACGGGAGAATTTGCGCCCGTTACTTTTCAACAGCTTACTTCCCTCGGCTGTCAGGCGCCCGTTGCCGGGGGTTTACACGTGAGTGCCGCTTGCGCAAACAAAGGGGCACTCGGCCGAATCGCGTCGAGACGTGCCGCGTCACGGTTCCGCCGCGCGAGCCTTCGCGCCACATCATGGCCCGGTGAGCAGCCACGCAATGCCTGAGACCCCGAAGAGCTCACCGCCCGACGCCCCACTCCCCGATCCGCGCGACTACGTGCAGGACGGCGCCGTCCTGATCGGCTGCAGCCGGCAGGGCCGCGAGCTGGTCCCGGAGTGCATCGAGCTGCGCCTGGCCAACCGCCATGGGCTCATCACGGGCGCCACCGGCACCGGCAAGACCGTGACCTTGCAGGTGCTGGCCGAGGGTTTCTCCGCGGCGGGGGTGCCAGTGTTCGCGGCCGACATCAAGGGCGATCTGTCGGGCCTCGGCATGTCCGGCGAGCCCAAGCCCAACCTCGTGCAGCGCGCCCAGGAGATAGGGCTTGCCCGCTACGGCAATGCCGCGTTCCCCGTCGCCTTCTGGGACGTTCTGGGCGAGCAGGGGCATCCCGTGCGCGCCACCGTGCAGGAGATGGGTCCGCTTCTGCTGTCCCGGTTGCTGGAGCTGAGCGAGCCGCAGGAGGGCGTGCTCAACATCGCCTTCAAGTGGGCCGAGGACGAGCGCAAGGCCGGCGACGAGCGCATGGAGATCCTCGATCTCAAGGACCTGCGCGGCGTTATCGACGAGATGGGCAAGCGCGCCTCCGAGCTCAGGAGCAAGTACGGCAACATCGCCCCGGCCACGGTCGGCGTGATCCAGCGCAGCCTGCTCGTGCTGGAGCAGCAGGGTGCCGAAAAGTTCTTCGGCGAGCCGGCACTCGACATCAACGACTTCCTGCGCACCGGCCCCGATGGGCGCGGCGTCGTCAACATTCTCTCGGCCGAGAAGCTGATGAACACGCCGCGCCTCTATGCCACCTTCCTGCTCTGGATGCTCTCCGAGCTGTTCGAGAAGCTCCCCGAGGTCGGCGATCTGGACAAGCCCAAGCTCGTGTTCCTGTTCGACGAGGCGCACCTGCTGTTCAACGGCGCGCGTGCCGCCGTGCTCGATCAGATCGAGCGCGTGACGCGCCTCATCCGCTCCAAGGGCGTCGGCGTCTACTACGTCACGCAGAGCCCGGGCGACGTCCCCGACCGCATCTCCGCGCAGCTCGGCAACCGCATCCAGCATGCTCTCCGGGCCTTCACGCCCAAGGAGCAGAAGGCGGTCCGCGCCGCGGCCCAGACCTTCCGCAAGAACCCCGACCTCAACACCGAGCGCGTGTTGCAGGAGCTGCAGGTGGGTGAGGCGCTGGTGTCGGTGCTGCACAACAAGGGCGAGCCGTCGGTCGTGCAACGCACGCTGGTGCGGCCGCCGATGTCGCGCGTCGGCCCGCTGACGCCGCAGGAGCGGCAAGCGCTGCTCGATGCCGACGCCGGCATGCAGAAGAAGTACGCCGAGACGCTCGATCGCGAGTCCGCGCACGAGCGCCTGAAAGCGAGGAACTCGACCGTGGGGCAAGTCAAGGACAAGCTCAGAAGGTTCGGGAACCTGTTCAATCTGAACCGCTGAAGATGGGCCCGGCGCCCGCAAGCGGAAGCGGTGGTGGAGTGGCGAGGTTGGTGGACGCGTCCTGAGTGCCGGTCGCCTTGCGAGGGGTGGCCCGAACAATCGACGAGAGGCGTGAGACCCATGGGATATTTTCGCTTTCGCAAGACGATCAGCATCCTGCCTGGCGTCAAGATCAACCTCAGCAAGACCGGGGTGAGCACCAGCGTGGGCGGCAAGGGCGCGACGCTCAACGTCGGCCATGGCAAGCGCAACGTGACGCTCGGCATCCCCGGCACCGGCCTCAGCTACCGCACCCAGGCCAGCACGCAGCTCGTCATCGCAGCCGTGATCGTGGTCGCCGTCGTCGGCATCGCCTACCTGATTGCGCCGGACCAGGTGCGCGCGCTGCTGCACTGGTGGCAGCCCCGCTGGTTCTGACCGCAGGAATGCCCTCTCCCCGTAAAGACGAGGAGAGGGAGAAGCGCGCGCTTCGGCACCGCCGCGACGTGACGCCCATGGGCAAAGATTGGGCATTCAATTTGCTGCCGGTTGGTCTACCAATGGGGCGGTGAAGATCCTGCCTCAGCAGCAAAGACATGTCCGACGCCGACGTTGCCTTGATCCCTGAATTCGAGCCGCCCGCGCGGGAGGCTTGGCTCGCGCTTGTCGAGAAGGTGCTCAAGGGCGGCGACTTCGAGAAACGGCTCGTGTCGCGCACGGCCGACGGCCTTGCCATCCAGCCGCTCTATGTGCGCAGCGATGCGGTTGCCGGTGCGGCGCCCGCCGCGCGTACGGCCTATTTTCCCGGCGGCTGGGACGTGCGCGCCTGGCACGCGGAGTCCGAGCCCAAAGCTGCCAACGCCGCCATCCTGGAGGACCTCACCGGCGGCGCCACGTCGCTGCTGCTGCAGATTCGTGCGCCCGGCCAATCCGGTCTCCCCTATGGCGCCGACGGCCTGCGGGTGGCGCTCGACGGCGTGTTCCTCGACGGCTGCGCCATTGCGCTCGACGCGCGTGAGAACACCATGGATGCCGCCGGCAGCCTGATCGAGATCTGGCAGGACGCCAAGATCAACGAGAACAAGCGCCGCGGCGCCTTCAATCTGGACCCCCTTGGCGTGCTGGCGAAGACCGGCACCCTCTACTATCCGGCGGAGCGCTCCTGCGAGATCGCCGCCAAGTTCGCCAACGACTGCCGCACGATGACGAACGTCACGGCGCTGCTGGCCGACGGCCGCCCTTACCACGAGTCCGGGTCCAGCGAGGCGCAGGAGCTGGCGGCGATGCTGGCAACGCTCGTTGCCTACCTGCGCGCGTGCGAGGACGCAGGCCTCAGGCCTCGCTTCGCCTTCACCAAGATCGCGCTGGCGCTGGCGGCCGATGCGGATCTCTTTCTCACCATCGCCAAGCTGCGCGCCGCGCGCCGGCTCGCGGGGCGCGTCGCCGAGGCCTGCGGGGCCACGCACGCCGTCGATCGCATGCACCTGTGGGCTGCCACCTCGGGGCGGATGATGGCGAGGCGCGATCCCTGGGTGAACCTGCTGCGCGCCACCATCGCCTGTGCCGGCGCGGCGCTCGGGGGCGCCGACGCCGTCACCGTGCTGCCCTTCACCTGGGCCATGGGCAAGCCCGACCCTTTCGCCCGCCGCATCGCCCGCAACACGCATCTCGTGCTGCAGGAGGAAAGCGCGCTCGGGCGCGTCGCCGACCCGGGGCACGGCGCGTGGTTCATCGAGAAGATCACGGACGAGCTCGCCCGGGCGAGCTGGGCGCTGTTCCAGACGATCGAGAGCAAGGGCGGAATGGCCTCCGCGCTGCAGAGCGGCTTCATCCAGGCCGAGGTGGCGAAGGTCGCCGAGGCGCGGGCGCAGAGCGTCGCCACGGGGCGGCAGGAGCTGACGGGGGTCTCGGCTTTCCCGCTGCTCGGCGACGACGGCGTCAAGGTCGAGCCCTACCCGCCGGTCGAGCCGGTCGTTGCGGGCGGCACCTCGGTCGAGCCGCTGCGGCCGCGGCGTCTGGCCGAGCCGTTCGAGCGGCTGCGGGACGCTGCCGACGCGCACCTCCTCCGCGCGGGCCGCCGGCCCCAGGTGTTCCTCGCCTGCCTCGGTGACCTCGCCGTGCACTCCGTGCGCGCCACCTGGGCGCGAAATTTCCTGGCCGCCGGCGGCATCGAGGCCATCCTGAGCCGGGAAATCCACAGCTCAGCTGAAGCCGGGAAGGCCTTTGCCGAGAGCGGCCTGCGAATCGCCTGCATCTGCTCCTCGGATGCCGTCTACGCCGACCTGGGCGAGGCCACGGCGTCCGCCTTGAAGTCGGCGGGTGCCGAGCAGGTGCTGCTCGCCGGGCGGCCGCGCGACCAGCAGGCGGCACTGGAGGCCGCCGGCGTCGATTCCTTCATTTTTGCTGGTGGCAACGTGCTTGCAACCCTTGCGCGTATCCACGATGCACTAGGCATACGCCCGGCGTTGCCGCTATAGGTTGGGGGTCGCTTGGGGGCTGACTACTCCATCGAGGGGAGGGGTTCCATGATTTCCAGATCGACGTCCGTCGCGCTTGCCGCCATCGCCGCGGTCGTCTGCGCGGCCGCCAGTCCGGCGCTGGCGAAGTGTCAGCGCCTGGCCTACTCGGTCAACGACTACGGCAAGGAAGGCCCGACCAACGACGCCAAGAAGCTGCTCGACAAGTACATCGCCGATTGGACGAAGGGCCAGGGCATCGCCAAGTACACGGTCGGCAAGAAGGACGTGAAGTGCGATTTGTTCCTCAATTTCATCGTCTTCGACGAGCACACCTGCCAGGCGAGTGCGCTCGTGTGCTGGGGTGACGGCGCGGGGACACCTGCTGCAAAGCCTGCCGCCGCCGATACGGCGCCAGCGCCCAAGGCGCCAGTGGCGAGGCCGCCGTCCGCCAAGAAGGCGCAGGTTCCCGGCTGATCTGATATCCCGGGCTGATACCACCGGCTCCAACCCCGTGCTGAGCCTGTCGAAGCACGGTTGGCACGCGTGGTCCGCCCTTCGACCCTCGGGACAAACCCGAGTGCAGGCATGTTCAGGATGCGGATCGTGCGGTGCGGCGCCTAGGGTTGGGCGAGTCCCACTTAGGGTCTTTCCGACTTAGGTGGAACCGCTCTTCCAAGCGCAACAGGTCATCCCGGGCTTTATGCCCGGGATCCAGTTCTCGGCTTGCCCCGGCGTTCGCTGATGGCTGGATCCCGGCGACAAGCGCCGGGATGACAGCGGTGAGTCCGGAATAGCGGTCGAGCTTCATGAAAGTCGGAAAGGCTCTAACGCGCGGCGGTATCATCGAGTAGGGCGCCAGTTTTCTCGGCCGCTTGCCGGCAAGCGCCTACGCGCCGTCCTTGGCCACCGAAATGTCCGGCGCGTCCTCGTTCTTCATGCCCTGGACGTGGTAGCCCGCATCCACGTGGTGCACCTCGCCGGTCACGCCGCGTGACAGGCTCGACAGGAGATAGAGCCCCGCGGCGCCCACCTCCTCGATCGTCACCGTGCGGCGCAGCGCCGAGTTGTACTCGTTCCAGCGCAGGATGTAGCGGAAGTCGGCGATGCCGGAGGCGGCCAGCGTCTTGATCGGCCCGGCCGAGATGGCGTTGACGCGGATGCCGGTGCGCCCCAGGTCCGCTGCCAGATAGCGGACAGAAGCTTCCAGGGCGGCCTTCGCCACGCCCATCACATTGTAGTGGGGCATGACCTTCTCGGCGCCGTAATAGGTGAGCGTCAGCAGCGAGCCGCCCGTGCCCATCAGCTTCTCGGCGCGCTGCGCCAGCGCCGTGAACGAGTAGCAGGAGATCAGCATCGTCTGCGTGAAGTTCTTCTCCGTGGTGTCGACGTAGCGGCCGTCGAGCTCCGACTTGTCGGAGAAGGCGATGGCGTGCACCAGGAAATCGAGCTTGCCCCACTGCCGGCCGAGCGCGGCGAACACCGCGTCCATCGAGGCGGTATCGGTGACGTCGCAGGGCAGGACGAGCTTGGACCCAACCTCGGCCGCCAGCGGCTCCACGCGCTTCTTCAAGGCGTCGCCCTGGTAGGTGAAGGCCAGAGTGGCCCCTTGTGCGGCCACGGCCTTGGCGATGCCCCAGGCGATCGAGCGGTTGTTGGCGACGCCCATCACGAGCCCGCGCTTGCCCTGCATGAGGGTGCCGGCCGGAATCTCGTTTTCGGCGCCTGCTGCGCTCATTTTCCCAAGTCCTCTGTCTATTGCTTGTCGGGGGCCGTTTGCGGCCCGCATCCTACACGATACGCCCCGCCGGTCCAGCCGGGGGCGGCGCTCGCAAGGGACGCGGCCGGGACTGCCGGCCCGCAGGCCTCGAGCCCGGTCCCATCAGCTATTCATCCATGCCGACGCGACTCTTGAGCGTCTCGGCATCGTAGTTCTCGCCGATGGACATGGCGCAGATGCGCGAGAGGTGGGTCAGCGGCAAGCCCGTCTCCTTGGCCCATCCGTTGAACGTCTCCTGGATCTTCCTCAGGTCCTTCTTCGACGTCGGGCTCGGGGCGATGTCGAGCCCTGCATCGCGCAGGCAGGCGACGACGTCGTTGGAGGTGACGAAGCAGTCCTTGCCGATGAAGCGCAGGAAATACTGGCCCGTGCGACCGCCGAGGCGCGCACCTTGCTTGGCCAGAAGCTCGAGCAGTCCTGCCTGATCGCCGGCCGGCCACCCTGCGAGGAACTTGCCGAAAGTGCCGTGCTCGCGGGCGATGTCGGCGACGAAGCGTGCGTTGTCGCGCACGGCGGCGATCTTCTGCGGGTTGCGGACGATGCGTTTGTCGGCAGTGAGTGCGTCCCAGAACTCGTCCGGCTGCAGCATGAGGCGGCCGGGCTCGAACTTCAGGAACGCCGCCTCGAAGCCCGGCCACTTGTTCTCGATCACGCTCCAGACGAAACCCGCCGAGAAGATGCGCTTGGTCATCTCCGCGAGCACGCGGTCGTCGCGCAGCCTGGCCAGCGTCTTCTGGTCGGGCACCTTGCCCAGCAAGGCGGCCAGCGCAGCCTCTCCGCCCTTGCGCTTGGCAGCACGGGCCCGGATGGTCTTGAAGGCGATCATGGTGCGATCTCGGAGGAATTGCCAGCCTCGGGTGCAATGCTTACAGCCGGCCACCATCCACGACGTAGTGCTGGCCGGTGATGGCGCCGGCCTCGTCGGAGGCGAGGAACAGGACCACGCGCGCGATGTCCTCGGCGACGAGGTCGCGCTTGAGGCACTGCGCCTCCATCAGCCTGGCGTGCCCCTCGGCCGTCAGCCACAGCTTGCGCTGGCGCTCCGTGAGAATCCAGCCCGGCGCAATCGCGTTGACGCGGATGTTGTAGCCGCCGAAGTCGCGCGCCAGCGAGCGGGTCAGGCCCAGCACCGCCGACTTGCACGCCGTGTAGGCGACCATTCCACCCTGGCCCGCCATCCACGACACGGAGCCGAAGTTGATGATGGAGCCGCGGCCGGCCGCTTTCATGTCGGACAGCACGGCCTGCGCGGCGAAGAACTGGTGCTTCAGGTTGACGGCAAAGCGCTCGTCCCAATATTCCGGCGTCACGTCCTCGGTCACGTGCCGATCATCGCGCGCGGCGTTGTTGACGAGGATGGTGATGGGGCCGAGCGCGGAGCGTATCGCATCGATCGCCCGGCGCAGCGCGGCGATGTCCCTCACGTCGCAGGGCTCGAAATGGTATCGCGCTCCGCCGGCAGCGAGCGCGGACTGCACCTGCGCCGAGGCCGCCGCGTCGATGTCGACGAAGCCGACCCTGGCTTTCTGGCGGCCGAAGCTCTCCACAATCGCAGCGCCGATTCCGCTGCCGCCGCCGGTGACCAGCACCACGCGCCCCTCGAGCGAGGGATAGATTGCCGTCCCTGCTGCCATGAGCACACCTTTCTTGAGTTGCCGCTTTCGGCGCCGCAGGGCTCAGCCCTTGGCCGCGGCGATCTTCCTGGGATCGAGCCCGCCCATGCGGCAGACCTCCGTCCACTCCTCCGGCCGCACCGGCTGAACCGACAGCCGCGCGGTGCGCACCAGCGCCATCTCCGCGAGCTTGGGGTTGGCTTTGGCCGCCGCCAGGCCCACCGGCTTGGGCATGTCGCAGACCGCGCGCACGTCGACGCATTTCCAGACGCCGCTCTCGTCGGTGGCATCGGGGTGAAACGGTGCGCACACCTCGACGATGCCGACGATCTGCTTCTCCTCGCCGGTGTGATAGAAGAAGCCGAGGTCGCCGAGAGCCATGGCCTTCATATTGTTGCGGGCGACGAAATTGCGCACGCCCGTCCACGGCTCGCCCTTCTTGCCGCGCGCCTTCTGCATTTCCCAGGAGTGCTCCTCGGGCTCCGTCTTGAACAGCCAGTAGGCGGGCCCGGACTTGGCGCGAGACGCGTCGCTATCTGTTCCTGACAGGGTCTTGGTCTTTCTGGGCATTAGGCACGACTCCCAAGTCTCAGGAAGAACCAGGCCATCTCATTGCAACTCACCCCAAGTCACCGCTGCCATGTGATGAGCGTGTGATGAAATGGTCCGAGGCTCAAGTGACCGGCTGGGCTGCCGCTCCACGCAGCCTCTGTCCGGCGATGGAGAGCTTGCTCGGGCTTGCCGGCTTGGTGTGCGACCACCATGCGCAAATGGCGTCGAGATCCGCCGGCAGGAACTCCGACAGCGGTCCGGCAAAATCGCGCCAGGCCTGTGACAGTGCGGGGGATACGGCGGTCAGCACTGGCGTTCCGGCGGTGACCGCCGCGCGGAATGCGTCGGCCAGCCCGCCCCCCTGGCTCTCCTGCTTGCCGAACTTGCTGAGAATGACGAGGTCGGTTCCCGCTGCAATCGCGCTCTCCACGCGCGAGCAGGCGTCTGCCAGGCCGGCCGGGTCGAGGTTGCAGGCCGTCGAGCCTGGCCCGAGGTCCTGCGAGATGGAGGTGAGCAGCCCGGTCGAGAGATCACGCAGGCCGGAGCGCCGGCACGCGCCGCCGGTGCCGGCCGCGGTCACTTCGACAACACCCGCGACCTTGTACCCCTCCTCGGCCACGCGCGTCGCGAATTCAGCGAGGAGGGCCTGGATCTCCTCGCTGGAGGACCCCTGCAGGGCGGCTATGCGGCACGCCGGTGACGGGACTGGGCTCGCTCTCATGTTACGCTCTCGCCCTCGAGGTGCTGCATACTCTAGTCGCGCTGATCGGCGGTTGTCACGGCGGCCCCCGCCAATGCCTTGCGCATGAGCCGCTCGGCGGCGTGAAGCCGGGTCGCCCTCACGGTGGCTTGCGCGATCGCCCGGCCGCGCGCGCGTCGATCCCGGTCCACTTGGCGCGTTGCCCGCGCGGGTCGATTTCGAGCAGCTTCACACGCGCGGGCACTCGTGTCGAATCGCGGGCAATGCCCCGCACCCGCCCGTCGATCGGGGCGCGTATCATCGAGCCATCCAGGTAGCCGACCACGAACCCCTTGAAGACGCGCATGCCGATCTCGATGGGCGTGTGCCACAGCCCCTCGTGCTCGGAGTAGACGAAGCGCTCCTTGCCGACCCTGCGGGTGCCGGCCTCCCCGTCACGTCGGCTCCCTACTACGCCCCGCCGCGCGACGTGAAGGCCGAGATCGCCCGCTCGTGAGCGCAGGCTCCCTCTAGGACCGCGTCCTCGCGGTCTCAGCGCAGGTCAGTCGCACCATGCTCCGCCGTTGATGTCCAGTATCTCGCCCGTGATGAAGCCGGCGGCATCGCTGGCGAGGAAGGCGATGGCCTCCGCGACCTCCGAGGGCTCGCCCAGCCTGCCCACCGGAATGAGCGCGCGCAGCGTGTCGGGAAAGGCCGCTGTCATCGATGAGGCGATGGGACCCGGGGCGACAGCGTTCACCGTGATGCCGTCGGAGGCGAGCTCCTTGGCCAGATAGGAGGTGATGGCATGGACCCCCGCCTTGGCCGCACCGTAGGCGACGTTGCCGGCACGGCGCTGCTCGTCACGGTCGAGCCATGGTCGCGGATTGCCGCCGTTCTTCCCGAGGATGGAGCCGATGTTGACGATGCGGCCGTACTTCCGATGACGCATCGGAGCTATGACCGACTGGCAGCAGAAGAAGACGCCCTTGAGATTGATGCCGAGCACCCGGTCCCATTCGGCTTCGGCGAGGCTCTCGGCCGATCCTTGGGACGTGACGCCGGCGACATTGACCAGCACGTCGACACGGCCGAGGGACGCGAGGGTGCGATCGACCATGGCTCGGATGGAGGCGGTATCGCGAACCTCGAGGGGCTGCTCGAGGACCTGCCTCCCGTCCTGTCGCAGCTCCGCGGCGAGGCCTCCGTCCGGGCGATTGTCGGCGAGGCAGAGATTTGCACCTTCGCGCGCGAGCAACCGGGCGGTCGCGGCACCGATCGCTCCCGAAGCGCCCGTGATGATGGCGACGCGGCCCTCGAATCTCATGACCGAACCTAGGGTTGCGAGTTGCGGAGCCGCGACGCGGCCCTCGAATCTCATGACCGAACCTAGGGTTGCGAGTTGCGGAGCCGCGCGGCGTGCTCGCCGGCAATCTTGCCGAAGACCATGCCCTTCAGCACGGAGGTGGCTCCGGTATAGTTGCCGTAGTAGACGCCGATGATCTCGCCGGCCGCGTAGAGGGAGGGAATTGGGCGGCCGTCGCCGTCCAGCACGCGTGCGTGCGTGTCCACCTTCAGTCCGCCGAAGGTGAAGACGTTTGCCGAGATGATCGGGTAGGCGTGGAAGGGCGGCTCATCGAGCGGCAGCGCCCAGTTCGATTTCGGCGGCGCCAGGCCGCGGGTCTTCAGCCCGTCGAGCTCGAGGGGGCGCCAGTTCCCGGGGACGCAGGCGGCATTGTATTCGCGCACCGTCGCAACGAGGGGCTCCTGCGGAAGCTGCAGTGTCCGGGCGAGATCCTCGATCGAGCCGGCAACAATCGGCGGCTTGTCGGTGCGGATGCCGAGCCGATAGTTCGGAATGCGCGTGTGCTTCGCATCGAGGATGGTGTAGGCGAGACCATCGCGCTGCTCGTAGATGCGCCGCGTGACGCGTTCGTAATAGGCGTCGACCGTGCCGGGCGCCTCGTCGACGAAACGTCGGCCGTCCTTGTTGACCAGGATGCCGTAGGGAAAAATGAAGACCGACGGCTCCGATCCGCCGGCACGCGGATCGATGGGCTCGGCGTGGTAGCTGCCGAACTCGCCCGCACCCGCCGCGCCGATGTCGAGCGCCATCCGGATGCCCTCGCCCCGATTGAAGTAGCCGCCCCGGCAGATCGGGCGGAGGTACACCGAGCGCGGGCCGACATAGCGGGTCATCATCTCGGCGCTGCCTTCGAAGCCGCCGCAGGCGAGCACGACTTGCCCGGCAAAAACGGCGCGCCCTTCCGGCTGCTGAGCAATGAGACCGGTCACTACTCCCTGGTTGTCCTGCTCCAGGCGGAGCGCCGTCGTCTCGTAGAAGAAGCGCACGCCGAGCGTCTCGGCTCGTGCGGCGAGGGCGTCGACCAGCGCCTGTCCGCCGCCGACGGGAAGCAGGCGCGGCTGGGACTTGGTGAGGAATTGCGTGGGGAGGAAGTCGAAGCGAACCCCGAAGCCTTTCATCCAGGCCACGGTCGGCCCGGCCATGTCGGCGAAGGTCTGGATGAAGTCGGGGTCGGCAAGGCTGAGCGCGCGGGCCGAGGCCGCGCGGCTCTCGCGATCGCGGCTCGCCTCCTCGACGAGCTCGGGATCGACGTAGCCGCTGCAGTTCTCGGCGATGTGAACCTCGAAATCGTCGGTGACCTCGCGTTCGCTCTTCATGCGCAGGTAGGCCTCCGTGTAGCGGCTTTGCCCGCCGCGCTCGGCGCGTGGCGCGCGTTCGAGGACAGCGACACGGGCCCCGTTCTCTGCCGCAGACACGGCCGCCGAGAGTCCGGCGACCCCGCACCCTGCAACCACAACATCGAAAGCTTCGCGCTTCATGGGCATCTCCCGCAGGCGTCTTGTCGACTGTTTACAGTATGTCGCATGTCCTGAACAGGTCCATCGCGCCTATCGTGCCTCGAGTGAGCCGTCACGGTCGCTGCCGCGGCCCGGAGGTCGACGCCGTCATTCTGGATGCGATGGGCGTGCTCTTTCACTATGCGCAGTTCCTTGCCGGAGCCCGCAAGCACATGGGCCTTACCGTGAGCCGCCGCCAGCATTACCTTCGCCCCTCGCCGAAGCTCCTGGAGCACACGCGCACCTTTGCGGGCCTTGCCTTGCCGGACGAGGCTCGCTTCTCCGGCAGGAGCTGAGGGAGGCGCCTGCAACGGCGCCCCGCGAGTGTCTTCACACCTCTCATTGCCTCTTATGCTAAACGGCGTCGCAAGGCTCCCCCGCACGGCATGCGGCACGAGGCCGAGACCTCGAGCCGCAGGGGCGGATCTGTTGACTGTAGACAGGTCCTCACCTAACGTCACCGTCGAGATTGGGGCAGATCGCACCGAAGGAGCTGATTCCGCCGGAATCAGAGACGCGGCAAACGCAGCCGAGGCAAGAGCAAGAGGGCCGGCCAACGGCTTCCGGGAATAGGGAGCGAGACGAATGCGCAATGCTGGTCGAGTGTCGTTTGGAGTGGTCGGCGCGGTGACGCTGGCGGCGGGTATGCTGGCGGCGGGAATGCTCGCGCCGAAAGCTGCTGCCCAATCGCTCAAGAAGGTGACGGTCGCCGTGCCCGTCGCCGCGATTCCCGTGAGCACGGCGATGTATTCGTCGCTGCCGCGGGATCTCGGCTACTGGAAAGAGGGCGGCCTCGACGTCAACGTGATTGCCGTGGCCGGCTCATCGATCGCGATGCAGATGCTCATGACGGGGCAAGTCGACTATGCCTCCTCAGGCCTTCCCACCTACCTCGCCACGAGGGCGCAGACCGATCGGGTAAGCGCGTATTATTGCGTCTATTCGCGCAACCAGTTCCAGATCGCAACGTTGCCCGACAGCCCGATCAAGTCCGTGAAGGACATGGCCGGCAAGAAGTTCGGCGTCATGGACCTCGCCAGCGCCGCCGTCGTCTACACCAAGGCCGTGCTGCAGGCGTCGGGGGTCGACCCCAACAGCGTGCAGCTGCTGCCGCTTTCGGGCTCTCCGGCCGCGGTGGCCAATGGCCTCTCCGGTCGCGTGGTGGACGGGATCGCTGTCTATGACAGCATCGTGGGCGGCGTGAAGGCGATCCTGAACAAGGATTTGACGCTCCTTCACACGCCCTACGACGACACCTTCCGCTGCGGTCTTGTCGTGGCGGCCCGCCGCGATTCGATCAAGAGCGATCCGGCGTCCGCCGTCGCAATCGCTCGCGGCATCGCCAAGGCGACTGCCTTCGCGCGCGCCAATCCGAAGGGCGCCATCGGCCTGCATTGGAAGGCCTACCCGGAGACACGGCCGGGCAGCGCTGTCGGGGATCCCATGACGGCCAGTCTCTCCGAGCTCAATGCCCGCCTCGAGACCATGCTCGTGGAGCGGGAGAAGGGCGAGAAGTGGGGTGATGTCGGGGAGGAGAACTTCCAGGCCTATCAGAAATTCCTGGTCGACGCGGGCGAGATCAAGAAGCTCGTGCCGTATGCCGATGCCTTTGACCGGAGCCTGATCGACAAGATCAACGATTGGGATGAGAGCAAGGTCAAAGAGCAGGCTGCCGGCTTCAAGCCCGAGCAGTGAAAGGATGGCCGCTCCAGCAATGGTGGCGCTTGACGCCGTATTGGGCGAGAAGATCGCAAATCCTCCCATGACCGGACAGGCGCCAGCGCTGATCTCGATCCAGAAGGTCAGCAAGACCTTTCTTGCCGTCAGCGGCGCACGCATCGAAGCTCTGCAGCAGGTGAGCCTCGAGATCCCCGAGGGGAAGTTCATCTCGCTGCTCGGACCGAGCGGCTGCGGCAAGAGCACGCTCTTGCGGATCGTCGCCGGTCTCGAGCGGGCCACGGCCGGAGCCGTTCGCATTGGCGGTTCCGAGGTCACGGGGCCGAACGCCGGGGTCGGCATGGTGTTTCAGCGCGCCGTCCTATTCCCGTGGTGGACGGTTCTCGAGAACGTGCTGCTCGCCACTCGCATCCAGTCGCTCGATGCCCGGCTTATGCGCTCTCGCGCGCAGGAGCTCATCAGCCTCATGGGCCTCGGCGGCTTCGAGAACAGCTATCCGCGCGAGCTTTCCGGCGGCATGCAGCAGCGCGCGGCGATCGCGCGAGCCCTGCTGCACGATCCATCCGTGCTCCTGATGGACGAGCCGTTCGGTGCGCTCGACGCCATGACCCGCGAGCGCATGGACGTAGAGCTGCAGAGCTTGTGGGAAGCGCGGCGCAAGACGGTGATCTTCGTGACGCACAGCATACCGGAGGCCGTTTTCCTGGCCGACCGCGTCGTGGTGTTCTCGCAGCGGCCGGCGACGATCGCGGGAATCGTGGATGTCGATCTGCCGCGGCCGCGCACGATCGGCATGCTGGATTCGGCGCAACTCGGCGACTACACGCGTGCGTGCCGGGAGCTTCTCGGCAGCGCCTCGAGCTCGCTCTAGGCGCCAGGGACGTCTTGCAGGAGGACGAGTGATGGGCGCAGGCAAGACGTCGGCGATCGATTTGACCGCCACCGTGAAGGATGCGCTGGAACCGCCCGCGCAGCCGCGCGCCCGCGGCGCGCTCGGCGGACCGCTGCTGCCGGCGCTCATCGCATTCGTCGCAATCGTGGGCATTTGGCAGTTCCTGGTCACGTTCCTCGACCTGCCGACGATCCTCATTCCCGGGCCGGGGGCGGTGGCTGAGGCGTTCTGGCACGATCTCAGGAATGGCATCTATCTCTCGCACGGGGCGACGACGCTGCAGGAGATGCTCTGGGGCTTCGTCGTGGGATCGGCGCTCGGGGTGCTGGCGGCCGCCGTGCTGTCGGAGATCCCGCTCATGGAGCGGATGTTCTATCCCTATCTGATCGCCCTGCAGACCTTTCCCAAGATCGCCGTGGCTCCCCTGCTGATCACCTGGTTCGGCTTCGGCATCGGCCCGAAGGCGATCCTTGCGGGCGTGCTGGCCTTCTTCCCCGTCCTCATCAACATGATGATCGGCCTGCGCGCCGTCGACGCGGCGCAGATCGAGCTTCTGCGCTCGTTCATGGCTGGGCGCTGGAAGGTGTTCTGGCTGTGTCGTTTGCGGGCATCGCTGCCGTTCTTCTTCGCCGCCATCGAGACCGGCATCGTGCTGGCCATGCTGGGCGCGATCACGGGCGAGTTCGTCGGCGCCCAGAGCGGGCTTGGCTATCTCGTGGTGCAGAAGAATGCGGTCATGTCGATCGACGGCGTCTTCGCGCTGCTGATCGTGCTCGGCATCATCGGCGTCGGGCTCCATCTGGCGGTCCGCGCCATCCACCACAGGGTGGTGTTCTGGGAATAGTCGTCACGGGCCAACGACCGTCCGCCCGCACGCTGGCGAGGCCGTTTCGACGTAACACTACTGAAGGCTAGGTCATGGGCATCCGCATCTGGCACCAAAGCTTCACCGTGCTGTCCGATCTCGGCGCCTACGACCAGGCGCTGCAGGAGCATTTTCGCAAGGTTGCCCGGCCGGACACCGAGATCGTCATGCACGGCATGCAGCCGGGAACCTATCGCTCCAACTATCCTGGCGACGACATCAAGTACGCGGCGGTGCAGTACATCCATGGCCTGCAGTTCATGATTGCGGCCCTGCGTGCCGAGCGGGAAGGCTTCGACGCCTATGCCCTGAGCACCCTGCCGGAGCCCGCGCTGCGCGAGATCCGCTCGCTGGTCGACATCCCCGTCGTGGGCTATGGCGAGTCGGCGATGCTGACGGCCTGCCAGCTCGGCCGCAAGTTCGGGGTCCTGGTGTTCATCGATGAGCTGGCTGAGCAGATCGCCGAGAATGTCGTGCGCCACGGCCTGGCGGCGCGCTTCGCCGGCGCCCGCCATGTCGGGTTCCGGTTCGGCGACGTCCTGAAGGCGTTCTCCGACCCGCAGCCGTTGATCGAGAAGTTCCGCGACAGCGCGCGGGCGCTGATCGCGGCCGGAGCGGAGGTGATCATTCCCGGCGAGGCGCCCCTCAATGTTCTGCTGGCGCGCAGCGGGGTCAACGAGGTCGACGGTGTCGCCGTGGTGGATTCGCTCGGGGCCTGGGTCAAGCAGGCGGAGGCGATGGTCGACTTGCGCCGAGCCGGGGGCGCGCGGCCATGCCGGCGCGGGTATTTCGGCGGGCGCCCCGATCCAGAGCGCATCGACGAGATCCTGGCCTTCTACGGCCTCAGTCCGCGCTTTCTCGACGGCGCGCACTGACGCGGTTTCGAGGAGCGGGGTTGGCAAGCCATGGGTATTCGCGCGGACCTGGTGATCGTAGGCGGCGGTCTCGCCGGCTTCTCGGCGGCGCTGAGCGCGGCCGAGGCGGGGTTGAGCGCGGTCGTCCTCGAGAAGCAGCCGCAGATCGGCGGCTCCTCGGCCATGAGCGGCGGCTGCCTTGCCTTCGCCGGCACGGATATCCAGCGCCGCCAGGGCGTCGAGGATTCGGCCGACCTGCTGTTCACCGATCTGCGGGAGGTCGGCCGCTTCGAGAACGATGAGGAGCTGGTGCGCGCCTATGTCCGCGAGCAGCTCACGACCTACGAGTGGCTGAAGGACAGGGGCGCGGAGTTCAATCCGACGGTGGAGATCTCCTCCGGACAGTCGGTGCCGCGCGTCCACACCGTCGATCCGGCGGATCTCGTCCGCGCGCTTGCGGCGCGGGCCAAAGCCACCGGCAAGGTCGAGCTTCTCACCTCCGCGCGCGCCACCCGCCTCATGCGCGACAACGCCTCACAGCGGGTGGTCGGCGTGAGGGCCGAGAAGGCGGCGCAAGGGCTCGACGTCTCGGCCACCCGCGCCGTGCTACTTGCCAGCGGCGGCTTCTGCCGCAACGCCGCGATGGTGCACCGCTTCGCCCCGCAATACGATGACGCGATCTTCATCGGCGGCGACGGCAACGAGGGCGACGGCCTGCGCATGGCCTGGGCGCTGGGCGCCGACTTCCGGGATATGGCCTACATCAAGGGCACCTACGGCAAGCACCCGACCGACGAGACCAACCATCACAGCTGCCTTGCCGTCTACAAGGGGGCCATTGCCGTCAATCAGGCCGGCAAGCGCTACGTGGACGAATCCCTCTCCTACAAGCTGCTGGGGGACGCGTGCATCGCTCAGCCCTACGCCACGACTTATCAGATCCTCGACCAGGACATCATCGACAGCGGCGACGACCGCGTCCGCATCCTCGATTTCGGGCGCCGACTGGAGGAGGGCCTGTTCCTTCGAGCTGACAGCCTGGCCGAGCTTGCCCAGATGATCGAGGTGCCCGCCGACGCCCTCGTGGAGACGGTGGCCCGCTACAACCGCTTCGTCGATCAGGGCCGGGACGAGGATTTCGGACGCAAGCATCTCGTGCATCACAATGGGGAGTTGCGACGCATCGAGCGCGCGCCGTTCTACGCGTATCCGTCGACCGCGGCCGTGTTCGGCACCTACTGCGGCCTGTGCGTCGATCCCCGCATGCAGGTGATCGACGTGTTCGGCCAGCCTATCGCCGGCCTGCTCGCGGCGGGCGAGGTCGTGGGCGGTCTGCACGGGGCCGCGTACATGACGGGCTCGGCGCTGGGCAAGGCCGCCATCTTCGGCCGCATCGCGGCGAACACCGCGGCCGAGGCGCGCGCACGGTGAACATGGTCGTGCTTCTGGCCGGAGTCGCCGACCCCAAATGGCCGCTGGCGGCCGTGTCCACGGACCTCTTGGGCGACCGCGCGCGCAACCACATCTGTCTCAGCCCGTTCGACGAGGCAGCCTTGGAGATCGCCCTCAAGATCCGTGAGGGACGGAGCGGCACCAGGGTTACCGTGGCGATGGCCGGGGGAGCGGAAAGCGATCCCCTGCTGCGCAAGGTCGCCGCCTATCGCCCCGACCGCGCCGTGCGCATCGACGGCGGGACCCTGGCATTGCATGACGCGCGCACGCTCGCTGCCGCTCTGGCAGCGCTGGTACCGCAGCTGGACGCGACCGCGGACATGGTGCTCATCGGCCGCGAATTCGGCGATTGCGACTCCGGCGCAGTGCCACCCTGTCTCGCAGCGACCCTCGGCTGGAGATTGTTCGCCCTTGCCCAGCACGCGCACTGGCTGGACGGACGGCTCTGGCTGGTGCGGGAGCAGGGCAATGTCGAGGAGTCGGTGCCGGTGGAAGGGCAGTGGGTCGTCAGCGTCACCAACGATCGGCGCAACAGGCTGCGCCATCCGCTGATGAAGAACGTGATCGAGGCCCGGCGCATGAGCGTCGCCACTCTTGGGCCGTCACCGCCGGCGAGGGCCCGGCTGGCGCTCGATGCCGTTGCCGCAGCCCCGGCGCGCACCCGGGACCTGCCATGTCGGATGCTGTCGGGGGCGCTCGCCACCCAGGTCGGGGAGCTGGCGGCATTTCTGGCGCCCTGGAAGGCCCGAACATGAGCGGCATGATCGTCGCGCTGGCTCCTGCCGTCCTGAGAGACGTCGACTGGCTCGCGCCGGTCAGGGCCGCAGCGAGCATTGCGCGCGGCACATCGGTCGCAGCAGTCATAGTCGGTGGTGACGGCGAGATGGCGCAAGCTGCGCTTCGCGCCGGCGCCGGCGCCGTGTGGCTGGTGTCGCATCCGGGGCTCGGCGATCAACCGGACACTGGGCAGCTGGTCGCGCTGTTCGCACAAGCCTTGACACAGGCCGACCTTCAGGACCACCGCCTGGCGCTCGTGCCGCCGGGCGCCCTGACGGAGACGATCGCAGCGTCGCTGGCAGTCCATCTCGACGGTGCCGCGCTCGGCCTATGTGCCGACATTGCGCTGTCGGATGCCGCGATCACGGCCACGCGGCCGGCCTATGGGGGCCGGGCCGTCATGACGGTGACGTGTGCCGGCAGGCGCTGCTATGGCGCCATGCGCCCGCCGAAGCCAACCCACAGCGGCGATCCGCGGCAGGGGTCTGTCCATCACCTCGAATTGACGGAGCCGCTTCCCCAGCCCCTGCCCACGACACGGCGCGACAGCCATCTTTCCGCGGCCAATCTCGAGGGCGCGAAAGTCGTGGTATCCGGCGGGCGCGGCATGGGCGGCAAGGAGGGCTTCGCATTGCTTGCCGAGCTTGCGGGCTGCCTCGGCGGGGCGCTCGGCGGCAGCCTGCCCGCGGTGGACGCAGGCTGGGTCCCGGTGTTGCGCCAGGTCGGGCAGTCGGGCAGGTTCGTCACACCCGACGTCTATGTCGCCGTAGGCATCTCCGGTACTCCGCAGCATCTTGCCGGCATCGCGCCAAGCACGCGCATCGTTGCCATAAACAAGGACGCCGAGGCCGACATCTTCCGCTTCGCCGAGATCGGCATGGTTGCGGAATGGAAGGATGCGCTGCCGGCGCTGATCGCCCGTCTGAAAGAGACGGCGTGAGTCCGACATGGGACGCGGGAAAGCCGACGCGCCTGAAACTTCAGCTTCTGCGGACGGCGTGGGCGCCGGCACGGCGGCCGAACACCGAGCCCGACATCAGGCCGGCCCCGCCCGGATAGTTGACGTAGTAGAGGCCGCCCGTGAGTTCACCGGCGGCATAGAGGTTCTCGATGGGTTTGCCTTCGGGCGTCATCACGCGGGCGTTGGCATCGATGCGCACTCCCCCGTAGGTGAATGTGATCCCGCATGTCACCCCGAAGGCGATGTAGGGCGGGCTGTCCAGCGGGTTGGCCCAGTTGGACTTCGGCACGGCCAGGCCGATCGTGCAGCGCCCATCCTTGGTGTTCGGATTGAACGGCACGTCGGCGCGGACGGCCTCGTTGTAGCGCGCGACGGTTTGCAGGAAGCCGGCCGGGTCGACGCCGTCGAGCTTTGCCGCGAGGTCGGGAAGCGTGTCGGCCTCGACGCGGGTGATCTGGCGGATGCGGTACTCGCCGCTGAGAAGGTGCGCCACCCGCTGGTCGAAGACCTGCCAGGCGATGCTTCCCGGCTGTTGGAGGATCGCCCTGCCGAGCGTGGCATAGATGTAGTTGCGGAAGTCCGCGCCCTCGTCGAAGAAGCGCTCGCCCCGTGCATTGACCATGATGCCGAACGGGAAGCTGTTCTTCTGCTGGCTCAGCAGTTCCAGCTCGCCGAATTCGGGCGCGTTGCGGTCGTAGGCCACGGCATGGCAGCCGGACCAGTGGCCGTAAGGCTGCGCGCCGGCCTCGATCGCCATGCGGATGCCGTCGCCTGTATTGAAGCGGTTGCCGCGAACCTTCGCCAGGTCCCAGTCCCGCCCGAGATAGCGGGCGCGCCATTCGGCATTCGCATGGAACCCGCCGCTCGCGAGGATGATCGCGTCGGCCGGGATGGTGTGCGAGCGGCCGTGCTGGATATAGGTGATGCCGGAGACGGCTTGCCCATCCATGACCAGCGAGACAGCGCGGGCGCCGTAGTGCGCCTCGATGCCTTTGCGCTCGGCGGCGGTGTTGAGCGACTGGATCAGCCCAAGTCCGCCGCCCGCCGCCTCGACCGTCAGTCCGCCCCAGAAGCGGAAGCGGCCGTCGACCTTGAACGCCTGCCGGCCGTAGATGGGCACGAAGCGCACGCCGAGCCGCTGCATCCAGATCAGCGTATCCAGGCTGTCGGACACCAGGATTTCGCCGAGCTCGGCATCCATCCGGTACTGCGACAGCCGCGCGAGATCGTCGAAATACTGGGCGCGCGTGTACTGGCCGAAATCGCTGGTCTCCCGCTCCGTCGGCGTCAGGTCGGGAACGATCTTCATGATGTCGTCGACGCCATCGTAGGCGACGCGGAAAGCGCCGCCCGAGAACGCGCTGTTGCCGCCCCTTTGCGGCTTTGAGGCCCACTCCAGCACGACCACGTCGGCGCCGTGCTCACGTGCGGACAGAGCGGCGCACAGCGCGGCATTTCCGCCGCCCACCACGACGACCTTGGGCATTCTGCGCACTATCTCCCCGTTCTTGGGTGATCGCTTCGGTATTCAACGGCAAGGAGAAGCCTGCCTCGGGGGTCACAACCGCGGGCGCCCGATCCTGGTCGGCAGTAGACTGTTGACAGGACCAATCTACGCCGGCAGTGTGAGCCAGGCAACCGATATCGGCGCGGCGGGCGATCTCAACGACCGCATCGCCGGTGACCCGAGCGCGCCATCGCGATCAGCGCATCGGTTGCTCCTTCGCCGTGAGCCTCCCTGCAGAAAGGACGCCTGATGACCGGACCCGATACCGCCCTCCTCCTGCTCGACCTGCAGAACGAGATGGTCGATCCGAAGGGAAAGATCGGCGGCGGCGGATTGGCGAAGGTGGTCCAGGAGCGCGGGGTCGTCGAAACCGCGTCGAAGGTGCTCGATGCGGCGCGCGCACGCGCGCTGAAGATTGCTTATGTCCGGCTCGGCTTCCGACCGGACTACGCCGACGCGCTCAGCGTCGCGCCGCGCATCGCCAAGCTGAAGGAGAGCGGCGCCGCCATCCTGAATACCTGGGGTACAGAGTTCCCGGAGAAGCTCACGCCGCGCGCCGACGAGATGATCATAACCAAGCAATGCGTGAACCCCTTCTTCAATACCGGCCTTCTGAGCTGGCTCCACAAGAACGGCATCAAGAAGGTCGCACTCGGCGGGGTGGCGACGAACCTCGTCGTCGAGTCGACCGCGCGCTACGCCGATGACGCGGGGCTCGCCGTCACGGTGATCGAGGACTGCTGCGCCTCGCCCAATGCAGAGTGGCATCGCTTCTCCATCGAGAAGATGCTGCCGCTCTTCGGCGCGGTGGTCTCGTCGGCTGAGTTCGTGAATAGCCTGTAAGCCTGAGAAAAATGACTGGAGGAAACCATGCTCGTGAGGACTGGCGGGTCGCTGCTTGCTGCGACCCTTGCCCTGGCAGCAGCCTCGGCGGCCGCGTCGGCTGAAGACTGGAGGATCGGCGCGCTGTTCCCGCTCTCGGGCGGTCTCAGCGTGCTGGGCACCGAGGCGCTCGCGGGCAGCGAGATCGCGGTCGAGATGATCAACGAGCACGGCGGCGTGAACGGTCAGAAGGTCGTGCTGATCAAGGCCGACGTGACCTCGCCCGCCAACGCCACCAACGAGGCCCGCCGGCTGGTGACGCGCGAGGGCGTCAAGTTTCTCACCGGCACGTACGGCAGCTCGATTTCGCTGGCCATTGCCGCTGTCGGCAACCAGTTCAAGGTGCCGTACTGGGAGGGCGCCGCCGTCTCCGACGAGCTGACGCAGCGCGGGTACGGATACGTATTTCGGCTCAACGACAACGCTTCGGCGATGGCGGCCGGGCTGGTGCAGGCCGTCGATGAGATGTTCGCTCCCAAGATCGGCAAGGATGTGAAGTCCCTCAAGATCGCGATGATCCACGAGGACAGCGCCTTTGGGACCAGCATCGCCAAGGATTTCGAAGCGCAAATGAAGGAGAAGGGCGCAACGCTGGCCGCTCTCGAGCCCTATGCCGCCAACACGCAGGACCTGTCGCCGCTGGTGCTGCGGCTCAAGGAGCTCAACCCGGACGTATTGGCGGCCACGCAGTACTTCAACGATGCCGTGTTGTTCTGGCGGCAGGCACGAAATGCGGGCTACAGGCCGAAGTACTTCGCTGCGATCGGCGCCGGCCAGGCGACCCCCGATTACCGCAAGGGCGTCGGCGACGATGCCGAGGGGGTGCTGATCGCCGACGTTCCCTCGGCCGGCGTGAAGGCCGATGCCCTGGTCCCCGAGGCGGCCGAGCTCCAGAGGGAGTTCGTCAAGCGCTACAAGGCGAAGATGGGCAAAGAGCCGGCCTCGCATTCGACGCGGCATTTCTCGGCCATGCACGTGCTCCTCACCAAGGTGCTGCCGAAAGCGGCCTCGTTCGACCCGGACAAGATCAAGGCGGCGGTCATGGCCCTGGATGAGCCGATCGGCAGCACCATCCTCGGCTTCGGCATCAAGTTCGCTCCCGAGGGGCAGAACAGCCGCTCGTTCAACGTCATCCTGCAATGGCAGAAGGGCGAGCTGGTGACTGTGTGGCCGCAACGGTTCGCTACCGCTGCACCGATCATGGTCCCGCTGCCGGACTGGGCGGCAAAGTAGGCTGCTCGCGCGGGAGCGGAACCATGGGGCTGTCGCCTGCGACGGTCGACCTCGTGCTTGCGAGCCTGCTCCTGGGCGGGCTCTACGTCACGGTCAGCATCGGGCTGAGCCTCGTGTTCGGCGTGATGCGGGTGATGAACTTCGCTCACGGCGAATTCGTCATGCTCGCCATGTACGCCGTCTATTGGGCCTACGAGGCCGGCGGCATCGATCCCTATGTTGCCGGTCTCGTGATAGTGCCAGCGGTCTTTCTTGTCTGTGTCACTGTGCTCCGCCCCTTTGTCCTGTGGCTCGTCAACAGCCCACCGCTGGTTCAGGTCTTCGCGACGCTCGGGCTGTCGATTGCGCTGCAGAACCTTGCGCTCCTGCTTTGGGCGGGAAATTTCCGGTCGATACGGACCTCGTACAGCAACACGCTGGTCGACATCGCGGCAATGCGGGTGCCGCTCACCCGGCTGGTCGCCTTTGCGGTCGCGTTCCTGCTCGTGATCGGCCTGCACCTCTTCATGAAGCACAGCTTCTTCGGCAAGGCCGTGCGCGCGACCGCTCAGAACCGCCGCACGGCGCGCCTCATGGGAATCAACGTCGAGCGCATCTACGTTCTCGTCTTTGCGCTCGGAACGTCCATCGCCGGGCTGGCCGGAGTGCTTCTCATGCCGATCTACTCGGTCCATCCAGGGGCCGGGTTCCAGCTCGCTCTCATCGCCTTCGTCGTGGTCGTGCTGGGCGGGCTCGGCAGCTTGCCCGGTGCCGTTCTGGGTGGCCTCCTGATCGGTCTCGTCGAGGTGTGCAGCGGCTACTTCATCTCGCCATCGATGAAGCAGATCGTCTACTTCGCCGTCTTCATCATCGTGCTGGTCACACGTCCGGCAGGGCTGCTGGGCCAGCGCGGCGCCGAGGAGGTCGGGCTCAAGTGACGGGCATGTTCCGTATCCAGCTCGCCTTGCTCGCCGCGCCGATGGCGCTGGCGCTGCTCACCGGCGACAGCTTCATTCACGACTCGCTCACCCAGGTTCTGCTGTGGGGTGTCCTCGCTCTCGCCTGGAACATCCTCGGCGGCTATGCGAGGCAGATCTCGGTGGGGCATGTCGCATTCTTCGGTATCGGCGCCTACACGTCGACCCTGCTCCGGATCGGCTTCGACATCTCGCCTTGGCTCGGCATGATTGCGGGCGGCTTGCTCGCCGCGTCGGCCGGCGTCCTGCTCGGCCTCATCACGTTCCGCCTGCGTGGGCCGTTCTTCACGATGGCCACCATCGCCTTCGCCGAGGTGCTGCGCATCCTGGCCGTCAACCTGCGCGGCCTGACCAAGGGCTCGGAGGGGTTGACGCTCGATTCCACCCCCAACGCCGCGATGTTCGTGTTCGGAAGCCTGCGCACCTACGTGTTCGTCGCATGGGTGATGATGGTTGGATTGTTCCTGCTCTCCTGGATGCTAGGCCGCTCCAAGACCGGGCTGCGCCTCCTTGCGTTCCGGGAGGACGAGACCGCCGCGCGGTCATTGGGCGTCAATACCTACCGGCTGCGGCTCCTGGCGATGGGTCTGAGCGCGTTCTTCACCGCCATCGGCGGCACGTTCTACGCCCAATTCCTTCTCTTCATCGACCCCGACAGCGTCTTCGGCGTCGATATCTCGCTGCAGATGGCACTGATCTCGGTCGTCGGCGGCATCGGCTCGGCAATCGGGCCGATCATCGGTACCTATCTGGTGGTACCGTTCGGCCAGGTCCTGCGCGCTGAGCTCGGTGCGCAGCTCGCCGGCTTGCACCTCGTCGTCTACGGGCTCGGCCTCATCTTCGTGCTGTGGAGGATGCCGGACGGAGTGTGGCCGACCGTCGAGCGGCTGGTCGCTGGCTTTTCGCGACGCGGCGCGGGGGGCGCCGCGAAGTCGGGGACCGCGGCATGACGGCGTTCCTCAGCGTCGAGAACGTCACGCAACGGTTCGGTGGTCTGGTCGCGCTCGACCGGGTGTCGCTCAGCGTCGAGCAGCATCGCATCCACGGCATCATCGGCCCGAACGGGGCCGGCAAGACGACCCTTTTCAACATCATCGCCGGCGTCTTTCCGCCGAGCGATGGACGGCTGGCGCTCGGAGGCGAGGATATCACCAGGTTTTCGCCCGAGCAGCGTTGCGCCAAAGGCATCGCCCGCACCTTCCAGGTGCCGCGTCCGTTCAACGGGCTGACGGTGCTCGACAACGTCGCGGTTGGCGCCCTCGCGGGAAGCAGCAACGTCGCCGAAGCGCGCAGACGCGCCGCGGCAACGATCGAGCTTCTGGAGATGGGCGAGCATGCCGGCAATCTCGCCAGCTCCCTGACGATCGGGCTGCGCAAGCGCCTCGAGGTGGCGCGTGCGCTCGCCACGAGGCCGAGGCTGCTGCTTCTCGACGAGGTCATGGGCGGATTGCACGGCGGCGAGATCGATCGGATGATCACGACTGTTCGGCGCATCGCCGAGACCGGTGTCACCGTCGTGCTCATCGAGCACGTGATGCCGGCGATCATGTCACTCGCCGAGATCGTCACCGTGCTGGACCAGGGCCGCGTGCTCGCTACCGGCACACCGGGAGAGATCACCCGCGATCCCGCGGTCATCGCGGCCTATCTCGGCGACGAGGTCGCGGCGTGAGCGCTCAGCCACTGCTTCGGGTCGAGGGGCTCTCCGCGTTCTACGGCGATCTTCAGGCGCTGTACGACGTGAGCCTCGACGTGCATCGGGGCGAGATCGTCGCGATCGTCGGCGCCAACGCCGCCGGCAAATCGACGCTGCTTCGCTCTCTCTCCGGCATCGTGCAATGGACCGGCCGGCTCAGCTTCGACGGACATGACCTGCAGAAGCTTCGCCCGCACGAGATCGTCGAGCTGGGGCTGATCCATGTGCCGGAGGGCCGCGAGCTCTTCCCGTTCATGACAGTCGAAGAGAACCTGGAGGTGGGCGCCTACAGCGCGAGAGCCCGCAGGCGGGTCGTGGCGTCCAAGGAGAAGGCATTCGAGCTGCTGCCCCGCCTGAGAGAGCGGCGCCATCAGCTCGCCAGCACCATGTCCGGCGGCGAGCAGCAGATGTGCGCGATCGGGCGCGGCTTGATGGCCTGTCCCGAGATGCTGCTCCTGGATGAGCCCTCGCTCGGACTGGCCCCCGTGATCATCCAGACGGTTTACCGCAAGCTGGTCGAGATCAACGAAGCGGGCACCACGATCCTGCTGGTCGAGCAGAACCTCAAGGCGGCGCTGCGGCTCGCCCAGCGTGCCTACGTGATCGAGAATGGCCGCATTGTCCTCGAAGGACGCAGCGAGGATCTGCGCGATGACCCGCGCCTGACGTCGGCCTATCTGGGGCGTTGAAGCAACACGGGGAGAGCGGCTGCATGCGCATTTGGCACCAGAGCTTCACCGACCTCGACATGGCCCCGCTCTACCGGCGGACGCTGGTCGAGCACGCGGCGCGCGTGGCGGGTCCCGGTGCGACCGTAACGGTGCATGGCCTGCGCCCCGGCACCTACGGCAAGGACTTTGTGCCGATCGACGCGATCCGCCATCGCTACCTCGAGATGCTCAACGAGAGCCAGGTCGTCGAGGCGGCACTTGCTGCTGAAAGGCAGGGCTATGACGCCGTCGCGCTCGGCTGCTTCTACGACCCCGGTCTGCGAGCTGCGCGCTCGCTCGTCGATATCCCGGTGGTTGGACTGTCGGAGACGTGCATGCTCGTTGCCTGCTCGCTGGGCAAGACGTTCGCCCTGATTGCTCTCAATCCCGACCAGCAGGCCCAGCACGAGGAGCTCGCGCACGCCTATGGGCTCGAGCGTCGCCTGGCCGTGGCGCTCGCGATGGACCCGCCGATCGACGAGTACATGCTCGAGGCGAGTGCGGCCGAGACCGCCCCCATTGTCGACGGCTTCCATCGCGCCTGCCGGCGTGCCGTCGACGCCGGTGCCGAGGTCATCATCCCCGGCGATGGCGTGCTCAACGAGTTCGTCTGGCGCCAGGGGCTGCTCCGCTTCGAGAAGGCAACGTGCATGGATGCGCTCGGCGTGCTCTTCCACTATGCCGCCTTCATGGCAGGTGCGCGCACGTCTCTCGGCCTCGAGGTGAGCCGCGTCCTCACATATGCCAAGCCTTCACCGCAGATGCTCGCCCACGCGCGCGGCTTCGCAGGCGTGCGTTCCATCGAGGAGGGCGAATTTTCGGGCCGGGATCGATGAGCGGGATGCCACGGTGCCCCGTCGCCGCGCGAGCAGAGGTTAGCGATGGGGAAGCCGAGGCGATATCGCGCATTGCTTCAGAACTTGGCCGTCATGCCCATGACCGGCCCATGCTGCAGCACGTCGTACTCATACCTGTCGATGCCCGAGCCTTTCGCGTAGTCGACGCTCAAGGCGCGGTAGCCAAGCATGCCGGAATACGTCACCCCATTGTTGACGCACAGGATCCAGCTATATGCCGCAAGCAGGTTCCACGAGATCCTGCTCCCCACATCGAAACCGCCGACATCCGCCCGAAAGGTCAGCTCTTGGCCTGGCGCCAGCTGGTGGCGAACCCTGAAACCGACGAGGGGATCGACCCAGTCCACAGCGCCTGCCCGAGCGATGGCACGGTTACTGGAGATGACGAGACCCGTCGTGTCGAGGGTGCCCGTCAAAGCCAGATTGATGGCCATGTCCTGACGCCAGTAGCGAGCCCCGGCTAGGATATCGAGGGCCGTGTAGCGTACGGGGACATAGGCGTCCTTCAAACCGCCGGGCGCACCTGACGTCCACTTGGCAATCTCGTACGCGCCGCCAAACTCGATTACAGCCTCTTCGAAATCAACCCCAAGTGTGGCGTCCAACGTGGGCGCGCGGAGAAATCGTGAGCGGCTCGCCGAGGCAGTCAGATTGGCGTAGAAGATGTCGTTATAGAATGCCAGTGGCCCCCTGCGCGCCTCGACATAGCTCATCCAGGGCGCGCGTTCGAGATGCTCGAGGACCTGGATGGGATTGACATCCAGGCTGACCGTGCGTCCGCGAACGGTCACATCACCATTGAGAAACGGAAACCAGCCGTATGGCGTCACGCTGACCGACCATTGAGCCGATGCGAACCGCGGTTCTCTGCTAGTCGGAGCCGGCGAACCCAGGTCGTCGGCCAAGGCGATTTGGGTAGCGGCCAGCAAGACCGCCATGCCGGCCATAGGTCGCCAAGCCGCTTCGCGTCCAATGTCGCGCATCGAGGTGCCCCCTCTGGTGAATCCGACGCTGGCGGAGCAACGTCCCGCCGACTCCGATTCGGGTCAAATGGAGCCTGGCCAGAACTGACTATTGGCAGGTGAGGCTGGCCGATCAGTCAGTGAGAATTATCGGATAACAGCTGGATGATGCGTGTGCCGGAGCGCCGCCGAGGTGTGCTGGGGGAATGAGCAATAATCCGGACCTGATCTTACGGGTTTGCCCTAGTTGTGGCCGCCTCATGATGCCCGCTAGCTTCGGGTGAGCGGTTCGGGGCCGTCTTCCAAGACCCCTCAATCCCACGCAAGCGATCTCAAGGGCAGGAAAATGTACAGCACCAAGCGCAGTGTGACGGTATGCGCTTTGTTGGGTCTGGCGTGCGCATCGGCGAACCCGCTCAAAGCGCAGCAGATCGAAGGCAGACCCGGATCGCCCGGCGCCACGACGACCATCGATGGAAAGTACCTGCCCAATCCGCCGGCCAAGTTCGGCGGCGAGATCGATCTGAATGCCGCCCAGTCGAAGCCCTACTGGCCGGCGCGCGTCGTGCCGCCCAAGGGTGCACCCAACGTCCTGCTGATCATGACGGATGACGTCGGCTTCGGCGCCCCCAGCACCTTCGGCGGTGTCATCCCGACGCCCGCGCTCGACCGCATCGCCAATGCCGGGTTGCGCTACACCCAGTTCCATTCGACGGCGCTGTGCTCGCCCACGCGGGCAGCCTTGATCACGGGGCGCAATCACCACGCCGTCGGCTTCGGCGTGGTCGCCGAGCAGGCAACCGGGTTTCCCGGCTACGACAGCATCATCACCAAGGATACCGCCACCATCGGCCGCATTCTGAAGGAGAATGGCTACGCCACCTCGTGGTTCGGCAAGGACCACAACACGCCGGCCTTCCAGGCGAGCCAAGCCGGGCCGTTCGATCAGTGGCCGTTGGGCATGGGCTTCGACTACTTCTACGGTTTCGTCGGCGGCGACACCAGCCAGTGGCAGCCGAACCTGTTCCGCAACACGACCGCCATCTATCCCTACTTGGGCAATCCCACGTGGAACCTGACCACGGCCATGGCGGACGATGCGGTCGCGCACATCAAGATGCTGAATGCAGTCGATCCCGACAAGCCGTTCTTTGTCCACTACGTGCCCGGCGGCACCCACGCGCCGCACCATCCGACCCCGGAGTGGATCAAGAAGATCACCGACATGCACTTGTTCGACAAGGGATGGAACGAGCTGCGCGAGCAGATCTTCGCCAACCAGAAGAAGCTCGGCGTCATTCCGGCCGACGCCAAGCTCACGGCGTGGCCCGGCGAGCTGAAGAAGTGGGAAACGCTCACGCCTGACGAAAAGAAGATGTTCATCCGCCAGGTCGAGGTCTATGCCGCCTATCTCGCCTACACCGACCATGAGATCGGCCGCGTGATCCAGGCGGTGGAGGACATCGGCAAGCTCGACAATACGCTGATCATCTACATCAGCGGTGACAACGGCTCCAGCGCCGAGGGCTCGCCGAACGGAACGCCCAGCGAGGTCGCTCAGTTCAATGGCGTCGAGGTGCCGGTCGCCGACCAGTTGAAGTACTTCTACGACGTGTGGGGCTCGGACAAGACCTACAACCACATGGCGGTGGGCTGGACCTGGGCCTTCGACACTCCCTACAAGTGGACCAAGCAGATCGCGTCTCACTTCGGCGGCACACGCCAAGGTGTGGCCATGGCTTGGCCGGCGCGCATCAAGGACGCCGGGGGCCTCCGCCATCAGTTCCACCACGTCATCGACATCGTGCCGACGGTGCTGGAAGCCACCGGCCTTCAGCAGCCCGTAACGGTGGACGGCATCGCACAGAAGCCGATCGAAGGCGTCAGCATGGCGTATACCTGGGATAGGGCCAACGCCAATGCGCCCACCACGCACCGGACCCAGTACTTCGAGATGTTCGGCAACCGCGGCATCTATCACGACGGGTGGTACGCAAATACGCGTCCCATCAATGCGCCGTGGAACCTTGCGACCACGCTGCCGACGGATGTCATGAACGGCTACAAGTGGGAGCTCTACGACCTCACCAAGGACTGGACGCAAGACAGCGACCTGGCTGCTGCCAACCCGCAGAAGCTCAAGCAGATGCAAGAGCTGTTCATGGTTGAGGCGGCGAAGTACCAGGTCTTCCCCCTCGACAACTCGCTCGCGACGCGCATGGTGACGCGGCGACCCAGCGTCACGGCCGGCCGGAACGTGTTCACGTATCCCGGCCACCTGACCGGCATCCCCATGGGCGACGCGCCGCAGCTGCTCAACACCTCCTACACGATCACCGCGGAAGTGGAGATGCCGGAGGCTCGCAGCCTCGGGCTCGGGGTGCAGCAGGCCGGCGACGGCATGATCGCCACGCAGGGCGGTCGGTTCGCGGGCTGGGGCTTCTACGTGCTGAAGGGCAAGCCCGTCTACGTCTGGAACCTGCTCGACCTCAAGCGCGTGCGCTGGGAGGGCGAAGAGGTGCTCGCGCCCGGCAAGCACACGCTGGAGTTCGACTTCAAGTACGACGGGCTCGGCTTCGCCACCCTGGCCTTCAACAACATGAGCGGCATCGGCCGCGGCGGGACCGGCGTATTGAAAGTCGACGGCAAGGTCGTGGCGACGCAGACGATGGAGCGCACGATCCCGCTCGTCCTCCAGTGGGATGAAAGCCTCGATATCGGCGCCGATACCGGCACCCCCGTGGACGACAAGGACTACCAGGTTCCGTTCCGCTTCAGCGGCAAGCTCAACAAGGTGACGATCCGCGTTCAGCCGCGCATGCTGACACCCGCCGAGGAAGACCTTCTCCGGCGGGAGGGTCAACGGAACAACAGGGCGAGCGAATAGCTCCGGCGCACATTCCATGACACCGCGCCGCCTGTTGACTGCATTGACTGGTGCTGGCGCGGTGCTGGCCAGCGCGGCGATCATCGGCGCTTTCGCCACGACGATCGCTCAGACGGATACGACAAGGCGCGAACTTGGCAGCTGCGCCGCGTATTCCGGCCTGCCTGCTGAGAAAGGCGATACCGCCGGCATGGTGCTCATCAAGGGCGGCACCTTCGTCATGGGCTCGGACCGACACCAGCCCGAGGAGCGCTTCACCCATGCGGTGCGCGTCGATGGCTTCTGGATCGACCGCCATGAAGTGACGAATGCGCAGTTCCAGGAGTTCGTCGAGGCCACGGGCTACGTCACGCTGGCCGAGCGCGGCCTTGATCCCAAGACGCATCCGAGCCTTCCCAAGGACTTGCTCGTCCCCGGCTCGGTCGTGTTCATCCAGCCGACGGATGTCGCGCATGGCGGCAGGATCGCGCAGTGGTGGCAATACGTCCCTGGTGCGAACTGGCGGCATCCTGCCGGCCCCGGCAGCTCGATCGCCGGCAAGCACAATCATCCGGTGGTTCACGTTGCCTACGAGGATGCGCTCGCCTACGCGCGTTGGCGCGGTCACGCTCTGCCGACCGAAGCCCAGTGGGAGCTTGCCGCGCGCGGCGGAAGAGACGGTGAGGACGACTGGTCGAGCGCTTTCGGCGACGACGGCAAGCCGATCGCCAATACCTGGCAAGGCTTGTTTCCGGTCCTCGACACCAAAGAAGATGGCTACTCCGGAACTGCACCAGTCGGCTGCTTCAAGCCCAACGGCTACGGCCTCTACGACATGATCGGGAACGTCTGGGAGTGGACGAGCGACTGGTATAAGCCCGGCTACTCACGCGGGCCCGTCACCAATCCCTCCGGACCCGATCTACAGCAGATTGTCACAGGAGCTAGGGCACCCAGCCGTGTGATCAAGGGCGGTTCCTACCTGTGTGCCTCGAACTACTGCGCCCGCTACCGCCCAGCCGCCCGCCAGCCTCAGGAAATCGACCTCAGCACGGCACACCTCGGTTTTCGAACCGTGCTGAACGATCCGCGGGGCGAACGAACACCGTGAACATCGGGTCAGAGCTGAAGTCCAGCGGCCGGGCGCCTGGCAGAGCCGCAGTCGGGAAGGACTTGCGCCGCCTCAGCTCGCGGGCGGTAGCGCCAGCGTGTCGGTGTGGCCGACGACCGCCTCCGTCCGCACAACGCTGGTCCAGGCGGCGATCGATGCCGCGTCCACCCGGCCGGTCTCGCGAACGGCCTCGGCAAAGCCGGCCGTGAGCTCGGCGATGAGCGGCGCGTCGGCGGGGCCCAGGCGCCAGGCGCTGTCGCCTTCGGATACCGTGTAACCGAGGCTCGTGAAGGCCTCGCTCAGGGCATCCGCCGCATCCGGCCCGGCCGCCGCCCCGAAGCCCTTGTCGCCGGCCTGGTGTGCATGGAAGGCCTCGACCATGACGGCATCGGCCTCGTGCTCGGGCGTCCAGCGCTGGTCGCCGTCGTAGGTGAGGACGGTGTAGAAGGCCGACTTGCGCGCGGCAATGGCGGTCGCAAAGCGGGCAATGAAGTCGGCCGACACCAGATCGAACAGCGCCGATGCCGTCACCAGGTTGGCATTCGGCCCCAGCGCGGCCTCGAGATCGCGCGCCACATCGGCGCACCGGAACTCGACGTTGATCCGCTTCGCACCCTTGAACAGCGCGAGCTTGCCCTCCTTCCAGTCGGCGCCGTCCGCCCAGGCGGTCAGCCGCTCGGCGGCGGCATCAAGCAGCCCCTGCTCGTGGTCCACCAGCGCCCAATGCTGCTCCGGGCCCAGCAGCGCCGCGGTCGCCCGCAGGTTGGAGCCGGTGCCGCAGCCCAGGTCCACCACCGTAACGGGACGCCAGCCGTCGAAATGCTTGGCGAGCGCGTGCTCGAGCTTGCGGTTGCGCGAGCGGTGGTCCGCCGGCTCACGCCTGTCGAGCCATGCGGCGCTGAAGCCTGTCACGGTGCCATCTCCTTGATGATGCCGGCGATGATGCGCGCCGTTCCTTCCCAACGCGGCAGGCTCCGGCCGGCGGCCCAGGAAGCGTCCGCCATGCGGCGGCGCAGGTGAGCGTCGCCGGCAAGGCGGTCGATGGCAGTGGCGAGCGCCGGGCCGTCGCCCGGAGGCACCTTGATGGCGGCTGCATCGGGCACCGTCTCGGCCGCCGCGCCGCCGGTCGTGCACACGATCGGCAGCCCGTGCGCCATCGCCTCGGCCAGCACCATGCCGTAGCCCTCGTAGAGCGAGGGCATGAGGAAGATGTCCGCCGCAGCGTAGAGATTTGCCAGCCGCTCCCGGCTCACGGGGCCGACAAGCGTGATGCGGTCCGCCAGCCCGGTCTCGCTGATCGCCGCGTGGAGGGCCGCGAGCGCCTCGGGACTTCGGTCGGCAGGGCCGGCGATGGTGAGGTGCCATTGACAATTGCCGAGCGCCGACAGCGCACGAACAAGGATGTCGTAGGCCTTGCGCGGCACGATCGAGCCGACGGCGAGAAATTGCAGCGTTCCGGAGGACGATCCGGCCGCGCGTTGGGCTGGATCGGTGCCGGGCTCGGCGATGGTGATCCTGTCGGCGGGTACGGCGAAGTCCGCCGTCAACGTGCGGGCGGTGAACCGCGACGTGACGACGACGCGACGCGCCAGCGCCAGTGCGGCCGTCTCCAGCGCGCGCAGCGCGGCCTCGCGTTCCTTGGAGAGGCCCGCTTCGAGGCAGAGCGGATGATGCACGAGCGCCAGGATGGGGGCGCGCACGCGGGCGATGATCTCGGCCGGCAGGGCGCCATAGGCCAGGCCGTCGACTATCAGGACGGTGTCGGGGTCGACCGCCGACAGCAGCCGCGCCGTCTCCCGGAGATCAGCCGGGCTCGGATCGGGAAACGACCCGGGCAGCGCCACGTGCCGCGCCGCCACGCCCGACTGCGGCAGCAGCGCCAGAAGGCGGCGGTCGTACACGTAGCCGCCGGTCGGCAGGTTGATATCGCCGGGAATGGCGAAGGCAGCCGGGATCATGCCGCACACGGCCGGTCCGACACGCTGGAGGTGTCATCCCGGGCCTCGTGCCCGGGATCCATCAATCCGCGGGCTCCGGTGCTTGCGGAGAGTTGGATCCCGCTGACAAGCACCGGGATGACAACGTCGGCGACTGTGGTGAGTTGTCCCGCCATTCTCACACCGGCCCCTCGAAGGATGCACGCGCCAGGTCCGTCTCGTGCAGGGTGACGCGGATCTTGGCGAGCCCCTTGCCGTCGTCCCCCAGTGCGCCCTCCCTGGCCGCTTTGGCCATGGCATCGAACACGTAGCGGCAGAGGAACTCGGTGGTGGTGAGCAGGCCCTTGAACTGCGGCAGCGCATCGAGGTTCTGGTAGGCGAGCGGCTTGAGCGTCTTGTTGAGCACGTCGAGCGCCGCGCCGATGTCCACCACCACGTTCTGCCGGGTGAGCTTCTCGCGGAAGAACGCGACATCCACCACGAAGGTGGCGCCGTGCATGTTCTGCGCCGGCCCGAAGAACGGATCGGGCAAGCTGTGGGCGATCATGATCCGGTCGCGCACCTCGACGGCGTACATGGGCGTTCTCCTGCTCGATCAGGCCTGGGGGTAGCGGATGACGGGGGCGAGGCCCGACGCGCCGGCGGCGAGAATGCGCGGCAGCTCGCGCGGAGCGTCCTCGAAGGCGATCTCCTCGGCGACGAGCGCATCGAGCGCAGGCAAAGAGGCGAGCAGCGCCGCGGCCGTCTCGACTCGCCGGCGATGGGTCCAGCGCGGGCGCCGGCCCGGCGAGACGTGGCCGACCTGCGAGGAGACGAGCCGCAGACGGCGGCTGTGGAATGCGCCGCCGAGCTCCATCTGCACGGGTCTGTCGCCGTACCAGCTCATCTCGACGATCGTAGCCTCGAAGCCCGCGCAATTGATGGCGGTGGCGAGGCCGGCCGCCGTCGCGCTGGCATGAAATACGAGGTCGGCGTCGGCTGGCGCGTCCGCAGGCAGGGCAAAACGGGCGCCCAGCGATTCGGCAAGGGGGCGGCGGGCCTGATCCACGTCGACCGTCGTCACCTCTGCGCCCGGAAGACGCGCCGTCAAAGCGGTGACCAGCAGCCCCACCACGCCGGCACCCACCACCACGATCCGGTCCCCCGGGCCCGCGCCGCTGTCCCAGCAGGCATTGAGGGAGGTTTCCATGTTGGCGGTCAGCACCGCCCGCCGGGCCGGAACGGCCTCGGGCAGCGGCACCAATGCGGCTGCCGGCACGACGAAGTGATCCTGGTGCGGATGCAGGCAGAAGACCGTGCGGCCCATCAGCTCAGCCGGGCCTTCCTCTACAACTCCGGTCGCGCAATAGCCGTATTTGACTGGGAAAGGAAACGCGCCCTCCTGGTTGGGCCCACGCATGCGCTCCCACTCGCTCTCCCCGATGTCGCCGTTGAACACCAACCGCTCGGTGCCGCGGCTGATGCCGCTGAACAGCGTGCGGACCAGCGCCTCGCCGGGTCGGGGCCGCTGCAGCGGCGCAATGCGCATCTCCACCACGCCTCTGCGGGCATACCACAGCGCGCGGGCCATGCGGGTCTTGCCGGTCGACCGGCGCGTCATCATCTTAGCTCCCGCGCCGCGGGGTCACTTCGGATAGCACGTGCATGAGCGACAGTCTCGATACCCCGACGCCGGGGACGATGCCTCCGGCCGCCCTGAGCCTTACGACACCGACGGGCCTCCAGTCCATCGACGTGCTGACGCGCCGGCGCCAGATCGTGCTGGTGCTCAACGTGGTCACCTACGTGGCCCTGCTGGGGGTGGCGGCCCGCATCCTGGGCACGGGCGGCTGGACGTGGGTCGACGTGATCCTGTTCGTCGGCTTCGCCTTCGGCACCCCGTGGACGGTGCTCGGCTTCTGGAATGCCCTCATCGGTCTGTGGCTGCTGCATTTCCGCAAGGATGCCCTGGTCGCGGTCGCCCCCTACGCCGCCGCCGGCGATGACCCTGCGCCGTTGCGCGTCAAGACCGCCGTGTTCATGACGGTACGCAACGAGGATCCTGCCCGCGCCATCCTCAGGCTCCGGACCGTCAAGGCCAGCGTTGATGCCACCGGGGAAGGCGGCGCCTTCAGCTACTTCGTGCTGAGCGACACCAACAACCCCGCAGTTGCCGCCGCCGAGGAGCGCGCGGTCGAGGATTGGAGGGCCGCCGACCCCGATCGCGAGCGCATCGTCTACCGCCGGCGCACGGACAACGTCGGCTACAAGGCCGGCAACGTGCGTGATTTTTGCGCCCGCTGGGGCAAGGACTTCGCGCTGATGCTGCCGCTCGATGCCGACAGCCTGATGTCCGGCGACCAGATCGTGCGCCTCGTGCGCATGATGCAGGCCCATCCCAAGATCGGCATCCTGCAGAGCCTGGTAGTAGGCATGCCGTCGGAGAGCGCGTTCGCCCGCATCTTCCAGTTCGGCATGCGCCACGGCATGCGCTCCTACACCATGGGCCAGGCCTGGTGGGTGGGAGACTGCGGGCCGTTCTGGGGCCACAACGCGCTGGTGCGCATCAAGCCGTTCCACGAGCAGTGCGAGCTGCCGATGCTGCCGGGCTCCCCACCGCTCGGCGGGCACGTGCTGAGCCACGACCAGGTCGAGGCCACGCTGATGCGCCGGGCGGGCTACGAGGTGCGCGTGCTGCCGGTGGAGCGCGGCAGCTGGGAGGAGAACCCGCCCACCATGCTCGAGTTCGCGCGCCGGGATGTGCGCTGGTGCCAGGGCAACATGCAGTACCTCAAGCTGCTGGATCTGCCGGGCCTCTATCCCATGAGCCGCTTCCAGCTGGTGTGGGCGATCCTGATGTTCATCGGCATCCCGGCCTGGACGCTGATGATCGCGCTGCTGCCTATCGCGGCGTGGCAGGCGCGCGGTGTCGCCGACTATCCGACGGGGCTCGCCATCGGCCTCTATGTCACGTTCTTCGCCATGTACCTGATGCCGAAGATCGCCGGCCTCCTGGACGCCATGCTGACACGGGGCGGCGTTGCGCGCTACGGCGGCTGGCTGCGCTTCGTCCCGAGTGCCGTTATCGAGCTTGCCTTCTCGTTCCTGCAGGGCGCGGTGTCGACCATCCGCACCTCGATCTTCATGATCGGGCTGATGTTCGGGAAGTCGGTGGTCTGGGGCGGACAGTCGCGTGACGCGCAGCACCTGACCTGGAGCGATGCGGCGCGGAACCTGTGGCCGCAGACCCTGTTCGGCGTCATCGTGTGCGGTGCGCTGCTGGTGATCGCGCCGGCCGTGTTCCGGTGGAGCCTGCCGCTGACCGCCGGCTATCTGCTGGCCGTCCCGTTCGCGGTGCTGACCGCCGATCCGCGTCTCGGCAAGGCTTTGAAATGGCTGGGGCTTTGCGGGATACCCGAGGACTTCGACGCGCCGGTGGAGGTCAAGGCGGTCATGGCCAATCTCGACCAGCGATGATATGGTCCTTCCATGAACGACCGCGTCCGCGCCATCGTCGAGGAAGCCCGCAAGCTCACGCCGCAGGAGCGGCTGGAGCTGTTCGACCTGCTCGAGGTCGAGTTTGCGGGCGACGAGGGCGACGGCACCCCCGAGGAGGTCGAGGCGGCTTGGCTGGAGGAAGTCGAGCGACGAGCTGCGCGGGCCGACCGTGGCGAGACGACGCCGGTCTCGTTTGAGGCCGCAATGGAGCGCGCGCGGCGGCGGATTCGCTGACGGTGTACGTCTGCTTCGATCCGGAAGCTGATGAAGAGCTTGGTGAGGCAGCGGCATATTTCGATGAGCAATCCCGTGACGGGTCGAGATTTCTGGCGGACGTTGCGAGCACGATCGACCTGCTGCTGCGGTTCCCCAACGCCGGGACGCCCGTCAGAGGAAGGTTCCGACGAATGATCCTGAAGACGTTTCCTTACCAGCTCGTCTATCGCGTGGATGGCGAGGAGATCCGGATATTCGCCGTCGCTCATTTGAAGAGAAGGCCTGGATACTGGCGCAGGCGCGTTCCTTGATGGCGGGTGACTGACCAGGCCGCGCGCATGGCACACACGCCCACGACGATCGCTCGTCTCGCAGGCGATCCCGCGTTCGCATCGCTGCGCCGCTCGCTCGACGTCTACTATGGCGACCCCGCGCGCGACACGGCCATGGACGCGCTCTATGCCCGCTTCCTGAAGCCGGGTGATCTCGCCTTCGACATCGGCGCCCACGTCGGAGACCGGATCGGCAGCTTTCGCCGGGTCGGCGCGCGCGTGGTGGCGCTAGAGCCGCAGCCGCTGTGCGCCAGCGCCATCCGCGCCATCTATGCCGGCGACGAGGGCGTGACGCTCATCGAGGCGGCCTGCGGCGACCGCTCGGGCACCATCACGCTCAGCATCAATTCCGCCAACCCGACCGTCTCCACCGCCTCGGCCGAGTTTCCCTCGGCGGCCAAGGGTGCGGAGGGCTGGGAGGGGCAGGTCTGGGACCGCAAGATCGAGGTGCCCTGCACAACCCTCGATGCGCTGATCGGGCGGCACGGCGAGCCGGCCTTTGCCAAGATCGACGTGGAGGGCTTCGAGCATGCGGTGCTCGCCGGCCTCAGCCGGCCGCTGGCAGCCCTTTCCTTCGAGTTCACCACCATTCAGCGCGACGTGGCCCTGGCGTGCCTCGATCGGCTAGCCTCGCTGGGGGCCTACGGCTTCGACGTGGCACTGGGCGAGAGCCAACGCCTGACGTTCGCGAGCTGGGTGTCCAAGGCGCGGATGGCCGCCCACATCCTCGGCCTGCCGCACGAGGCCAATTCCGGTGACGTCTACTGTGTCCTGCAACGCTAGCCGAACGCGCTTCCGGAGCTTCCCTCCCCCCTGGTGGGGGAGGGATAGGGAGGGGGGGATTGCAGTACGGCAGACGTACGGGTTCCCCCCACCCCTATCCCGTCCCCACCAGGGGGAGGGGATTCGCGCGGCGCTTGTGGCGGCGCTCCGCATTCTGCTCATGCTTGTCTCGGTCGTTGCCGCCCCTCGTTGGGTCGCCGCCGAACCCCTCGCCGTGGAGGTGACCAACGCCAGCGAGCCTGTGCTGTGCGCGGAGAAGGACAACGTCACCCTGAACCTGGCGTCCAAGGACGTGCGCGCGTTCCGCATCGAGGCCGCGCACCCCGCCTACATCGGCACGCTGCAGCGCGACAGCGCTGAAGCGGACTGGACGGGCTGCACGGCTGCAGGCGACCCGACGCCGGGTCCGCCGCAGCCGCCCAAGCGCGTCACGCTCTACGAGCAGATCGATTTGTGGGTGGTGGGGCTTACGCTTCCCACCTTCTGGCGCCCGGCAACGGCGGCCGTGCGCATCGGCGAGCGCATCGAGAAGGGCGTGCACCTCCTCCAGGTATGGATGATCCGGCCCATGGGCGGCGAGGAGGTGCTGGTGCTCTATCCTCAGGACGGTTACTGGCGCGTGCGCCCGCTGGCGCCCGCCGGGATGGCGCCCACCGCGTTCGGCTCCTCGTTCCTGGTCGGGCCGGTCGAGGTGGAGGGCCGGCCGCTGGTGAAGATCAGGGAGGTGGCGTTCGAGCCGAAGTCGCGCACGTTCACGCTTGCCTTCGAGCGCGGTGGCACCGCCACGGTGCGAATGGCCGCCACCGATCAGAGCCGGAACGTGCTGGAAATCGCCTTCGACAAGCCGATCGACGGCCGGCCCTTCGCCGCGTTGCGCTCCATGTACGTCACCGACTTCAACAATGATGTCGCCCGCATCGCCGTGCGCGAGAAGGGTGCCAGGGGCTGGCGCGAGGACGGCATCATGGCCTTCGAGCGCGCCTCCGCCACCGACCTGTGGGCCGGTCGTATCTCGCCTTCCCGGCACAACACGAGCTCGCCGGATATGGTGTTCGGGGGGTTTGCGTCCGGCAAATAGGGTGTCTTTCCCTCTCCGCGCATGCCCCCGGGCTTGATGTGGGCAGGGCCCGCATGTTGATGGCCCGAGGGCCTGCGGGGAGAGGGGGCCGCCTACCACCGCAAATGCGTCATGGCGGCGATGGCGGGGGGCGTGTCGGGCTCGGCGAAGAGGGCGGCGAGCCTTTCGGGATCGATGGCGCCCTCGGCCAGGACATCCTCGGTGTGGATGCCGGCGGCCACGAACAGGCCATCGATGCCGAGGCCCTTGGCGGCCGCGAGGTCCGTGCGCACCGCGTCGCCGATGGCCAGGATGCGGGTGAGCGCGGGCTCTGCCCCGCGCAGCTCGGCGGCCACCCGCAAGGCCGTGCCGTAGGCGGCGGGATGGGGCTTGCCGGCCCAGAACACGTCTCCGCCTAGGCGCTCGTACTCCGCCGCGATGGAGCCCGCACACATGAGCCGCATCGAGCCGACGTCCACCACCAGATCCGGGTTGGCGCAAACGAAGGGCAGCTGCCGCGCGACGCCCTCTTCGATGAGCCCGCGGTAGTCTTCGACGGTCTCGTTGCGGTCGTCCTTCAGCCCCGTGCACACGATGGCCTCCGCCTCGGCCAGGGAAACCTGCGGCGCCGGCAGGCGCACGTAGAGCGCATAGTCGCGCTCGCTGGGACCAACCCAGTGCATGCGCCGATAGGCCTTGTCGGCGATGTGGCGCAGCGCGATGTCGCCCGAGGAGACGATGGCGTCCCAGGCATCCCGGCGCACGCCGGTCTTCTCCAGCACGCGCTCGACGCCGGAGGCCGGGATGGGCGCGTTGGAGACGAGGATCACCGTGCCGCCGCTCGCGCGAAACCGGGCCAGGGCCTCGCCGGCTTCCGCGTAGGCCCGCCGGCCGTTGTGCATGACGCCCCAGACGTCGCAGAACACCGCCTCGTAGCGGGAGAGCAGGTCCCCGGCGTGGGTTATGATGGCTGGCGTCATCGAATTGGCGTGAGGATGGCTTGTGGTGGCGGCCCCAAGCGTCACCTAGGGTGTCGCGCGCGCGAAAACAACGGGCGAAATGATGCAGCTCTCCTATGCGCAGAACCTCGAGGACTATCACCTCGAGCTGATGTTCGCCGGCGAGGCCACCGGGACCTACGTGGATGTGGGCGGCGGCCATCCGGTCGCCGACAATGTCTCGTTCTGGTTCTACCTCAAGGGCTGGCGCGGGCTGGTGGTCGAGCCGCAGCAAGGCCTTGCCGACCTTTACGCCCACGTGCGCCCGCGGGACCACACGGTGTGCTGCCTCGCCGGGCGCTCCGAGGGCGAAGCGGAGTTCCATGTCGTCGAGAAGCTGCACGGGTTCTCCTCCACGGTGCGAGAGCACGCGGCGGGCGCCAGCCAGTTCGGGGCCGGTTTCACGACGGTGAGGAAGCCGGTGCGTACGCTCGCCGCACTGATTGCCGAGGCTGGGCTCGAGGCCATCGACTTCCTCAAGATCGACGTGGAAGGCGCCGAGGCCGAGGTGCTCGCCGGCTTGGATTTCGCGCGTGTGCGCCCGCGCGTGATCCTGGCCGAGGCGGTGGCGCCGGGGAGCATGGCGGATGCCTCCGCCGCCTGGGAGGCTGACCTCATCCGGCACGGCTACAAGTTCGCCTTCTTCGACCGCCTCAACCGGTTCTACGTGGCGGAGGAAGCGGCAGGGCTGGCCGCGCGTCTGCCGGCGCAGCCCGCGCCGTGGGATCGCGTGCAGCATCTGTGGGATTTCGGGCGCGCACCCGAGCGGCCGGACCATCCCGATCACAAGCTGGCGCAGGTGCTGCAGCAGGGGCTGTTCGCCGCCCTGCCCACGCTCGACCCGGCGCTGCTGCGCAGGCTCATCGAGCGAGGGCTCGAGGCCGGCAAGGCGGGCCCGTTCTCGCCGGCCGTTGCCGAGATGCTGACCGGCAACGCGGAATTCCCGGGCACACCGTCGGCTGCCGGCGACCTCGCCGCGTTGCTCGGCAGCGACCAGCTGCGCGCTGCGCTCGGCCGCATCGCCTGCATGTACGACGGCGGGCACCTCTTGGAGTGAGGCCGGCGATGCGCGCCATCTTCAAGGAGCAGCTGCTGGTGCTCGTCCCCGATACGGCCGACGAGGCCGACGCGCTCGAGCTGTGGAAGCTGGAGCACGCAGCCCACGTCCTCGCCGTCGGCGGCGCGGACGCGCGCTCGCTCGAGCTGCACGACCTGGGCGAGAGGGCCGGGGCCTGCCGCGAGCCCATAAATATCGTGAGCAACAGCCGCGATCCGGTGGCGCGCATGATCGGCAACTTCGCCACCGCGCCGTTCGAGCTCGATGGGCAGCGCTATGTTGCGGTGGAATCGTTCTGGCAGGGCCTCAAGTTCGAGAGGGACAGCGACCGCCGCCGCCTGGCGCAGTACGAGGGTCCGCGGGCACGGGCCGAGGGTGACAAGCAGGGCTATGGCGCCACCGTCAGCTATGGCGGGCAGGAGGTTGCGGTCGGCACCTGGGCGCACTGGCAGCTGATGGAGCGGGCCTGCCGCGCCAAGTTCGCGCAGAACGCGGAGGCCGCCGCGGCGCTGCTCTCGACCGGCGACCGTCCGTTGACCCACATCGTGCGCCGCGACAGCAAGAGCATTCCGGGCGTCATCATGGCGGATATCTGGATGCGCATCCGCGCCGACCTGCGCCGAAGCCCCGGCCCCTCTGGCACGCGGCGCTGATTGCACAGGGATCACGAGGAGATCCGCAATGTTCTTCCCAGACTTCATCCTGGATCACGTGGACGTCGGAGCCGGCCGCATCAGGCTGCGGCGCGGAGGCTCGGGGCCGCCGCTCCTCCTCCTGCACGGCAACCCGCAGACGCACGCCATGTGGCACGCCGTGGCGCCGGCGCTGGCCGAGCGCTTCACGGTGATCTGCCCCGACCTGCGCGGCTACGGCGGCTCCTTCAAGCCCGAGGCGACGGCGGACCACGCGCCCTATGCCAAGCGGGAGATGGCCAGGGACATGGTGGCGGTGATGGAGCATCTCGGCCACCGGCGCTTCCTCGTCGGCAGCCACGACCGGGGGGCGCGCGTGGCCCACCGGCTCGCGCTCGATTTTCCCGATCGCGTCCAGAAGCTCGCGGTGCTCGACATCGTTCCCACCATCGAGCACTTCGAGCGCGCCGACATGGCGTTCGCCATGGGCTACTACCACTGGTTCTGGTTCGCGCAGCCGCATCCCTTCCCCGAAAACCTCATCAGCGCCGCGCCCGAGACCTGGTTCAAGGCGCACACCTCGCGCGAGCCGAAGCCGGCGTCGTTCTTCCACCCGGCGGCGCTCGCGGACTACCTCACGGCCGTCAACAACCCGGACATGATCCGCGGCATGTGCGAGGACTATCGGGCCGCCGCCACCATCGATCTCGAGCACGACCGCGCCAGCCGCGTCGCCGGACAGAAAGTGCAATGCCCGATGCTGGTGCTGTGGGGAAGCAAGGGCAAAATCGGCCAGTGGTACGACGCGCCGGCAATCTGGCGGCAGTACTGCTCGGCCGAGGTGACGGGCAGCGCCGTCGACAGCGGCCACTACCTCGCCGAGGAGGCGCCGCAGGCCGTGCTGGAGTGGTTCCTGGCGTTCTTTCCCTAGTGTGACGATCGCGAAGTCCGCACCATCGCTCTGGGGCTGGCAGCGGACCTCTCGATCACGCCGGTTCATTGACTTTGCTGGGTTGTGCACTAGACCCAGGCGCCATACCAACAGGGCCAGGCTCCCACACGTCTGTTGCTGGGGATAGAATGGAAGCGTCGCGCACGCCGAAACCCGTACTGGTGCTGATCCCAAGCTGGCCTTGTTCGGTTCAACTTGGGTGAACCCGGTTGATACGCGCTGGGCGGCCCTTGGCTCGTTTCTTTGCGGCGCCTGCCGTCGGTTCGGTCGGTCGCGTGATCGGAAATATCTCTCGCACATGCTCTGCCCACATTTGGCAAAAGGCCGTAGCGTAGCGGGGCAGCGGACGGCGCTTGTCCCATAGGACGGCCAGCGGCTCGCGCAGCGGCCGGCCCCGATACACGATGCGAATGATCTTGAGATTGTAGCGATGCGCTCGGAATGTGGATGCAATGATCGCTACTCCGTGCTGGGCTTCGGCGAGAGCCAGCAGGGTATGGGGAGAGCGGGTTTCGAGCCGAATGTTCGGTCTGAGGCCCGCAAGGCGGCAGGCTGCGTCAAAGGCTCGCCGAAGGCCATACCCGCTATCCAGCAACAGCAGCGGAAAAGGTGCCAGCCGCGCAACCTCGATCGTGCCACGGCTGCCTAGCAGCATCGATGGGTGGCACGCGGCCAGGAGCTCCGCCGGTTCCAGGCGCTGGCTCCCGAACCGCCCGTCGTCCAGTGGAACCCCGTATGGAAGCATCTGGCCAAGGTGTATCTCGCCGCGCTCGAGCATTGCCAGGATCTCAAGACCGCTCCCCTCCGCGACTCTGACCTGCACGTTGGGATAGCGCTCCGCGTAGCGGTGCAGGAACTGTGAGAACACACCTTCGATATGCAGTGGCGTAGCAGCCACCCTCAGCACGCCCACGTCGCCGCGACGGAGGTCCCGCGCCCGCTCGCCGACTCCGGTGACGTAGTTCAACAAACCGCGACAATCGCTGAGCAGCTGCTCGCCCTCACCAGTCAACACAAGGCGACGTCCGACACGATCGAAAAGTTTCAGACCGAGCTCCTGCTCGAGATCACCTATGTGCCGGGACAGCGCGGGCTGAGCAATGCGAAGGCGCAGCGCCGCCTTCGAGACAGTGCCCAGCTCGGCCACGGTGACGAAGGTTCTTACGTGCCGCAGGTCCATGCCGAGTGCTTATGCCAGATCGCTATAGAAAGCCAGAGGAACTAAGTATTGGACGAATAAGCCTCGTTGCAACACAGCTGTTGCGTGAACTTCGCGGCACTCGCGACCAAGCAACGCGCGACACGGAGGACGTCATGAAGCCGCTCTCTTTGATGCTGCTGGCCGCGGCCGGGCTCGGACTGGCAACAATGCAAGGTCGTGCGGAGACCTGGCCGACGAAACCGCTTCGGGCCATCGTCCCGGTCGGAGCCGGTAGCACTACAGACATCATCCCGCGTGTCGTGTTCGAGCAGCTGTCGGCGCAGCTCCACCAGAGCATCATCGTGGAGAACCGTGTCGGCGCAGGCGGGACAATAGGCAGCGCGTTTGTCGCCAAGGCTGAGCCTGACGGTTACACGATTTTGGCCCACGGCTCGGCACTCACGATCTCGCCCGCCCTGCATTCCAACCTCGGCTTCGATCCTGCGCGCGACCTGGTTCCCGTAATCCCACTCGGGGTTTGTCCGAACGTCTTGGTTGTACCCCCTGAACGGAGTTGGAAGACGGTCGGCGACCTGAGGGCGGCTGCCAAGGCGAAACCGGGCGGCCTCAACTTCTCATCGGTCGGCGTCGGCAGCGCAACTCACTTGAGCGCCGAACTCTTCCGGCGCAGCGCGGGCGTGGAGGCCGTGCACGTCCCGTTCAAGGGTGGCGCTGAAGCCGTGACCGAAGTGATTGCCGGTCGCATCGACTTCTTCTTTGGGCCGGTCGGGCTTGTCCTACCGCACATCCAAGACGGCAAGCTTCGTGCGCTCGTCGTGAATGGGGCGAAGCGGTCGTCCGCGCTGCCCGACGTTCCGACAACGCTGGAAGCGGGAATCGCAAACGCTGAGTATCCGATTTGGTTCGGGTTGTTCCTGCCCGCCAAGACGCCGCGCGAAATCCTGGCGAAGCTGCACGACGAGACCCGCGAGGCGCTCCAATCTCCAAAGGTTCGCGAGAAGCTGGCCGCGCTCGGTATCGACCCGATGGCGATGTCAGCTGCTGATTTCGCTGCTCATGTGCAGAGAGAAATCGTCAGAAGCGCGGACTTGGTGAAGGCAGCCGGCCTGAGGGCGCAGTGACTGCCCTGGCACGATCAACTATCGGTGGCTCCCGTGCGTGAGCGGTCGTCCTTCGCGTGGAGCAATCCGTGACGGGATATGACTTCAGTGATGGCGCGGCCTACGAGCGATTCATGGGGCGCTGGAGCCGCAAGGTCGGCAAGGCCTTTCTCACTTGGCTGCAACCGCCCAGGGGGGCACATTGGCTCGACGTGGGCTGCGGCACGGGGATACTTACGCAGCTGATCTCGGCTTCGTTCACTCCCGCATCAGTGATTGCAGTCGATCCTGCGCAGTCACAAATCGCCCACGCTCGCGGCGCGAGCACTCAAACGAAAGCAGATTTCCGTCTCGCCGACGCGCAGGAATTGCCATTCCCGGACGAGTCCTTCGATGTTGTCGCGTCTTCGCTGGTCCTGAATTTCGTTCCCAACAGGGAGCGCGCGATGTGCGAGATGCGCCGTGTTGCGCGCCCTGGCGGCCTCGTCGCCGTGTGCGTGTGGGATTTTGCGGCGGAGCTTTCGCCGAGCGGGCCGTTGCGGCGCGCGATGCGGCGCATCGGCATCGCCCCGCCGCCCATTCCCGGCGCGGATACGTCAACCCTGGCTGCGCTGACCGATCTTTGCGAGAACGCAAGACTGAAGGGAGTGACCGCCACCGCCATCGAGGTTACGGTCTCCTATCCAAGCATCGAGGACTTCTGGCTCTCGCAGACACCGAAGTACGCGCCAACCACTAAGCTGGTTGACGCCATGTCCTGGACAGACAGGCAGGCTCTCAAGGAGGCGGTTCATGCCGCTCTTCAAGCTGTGCCTGGTGGTATCGGATACCCTGCCAGGGCCAACGCCATCAAAGGCCATCGTCGAGCCTGATCGGTTCGATGTGGGTGCCAAGCGCGTGGTCTGCTCTGGCCCTTCTTCCCCGTACACGGCGAGGCGTCGTATGAACCGCCATTCGGGGCAGACCGACCCTGGCACTGCCGCTAGGGCGCGTTCCGTATTTGAGTGCAGGGCCGAGCGTCCGTCAGACCGCGAAATTCGTTCCGAGCTTGCCGCAGATGGAGACGAATTCGGGATCAGGACACCAGGCGGAACCCTGCCAAGGACGAACCGATCTGCGCCTGACATCCCGCTTTGCTCCGGCAGCCGCCTCATGATCGAGGTCGACAACGTGGCGGAACCTGCCGTTCAACAGCGCCGCCGAAGGGCCGCACGCTCCCCGACAACGGACGCTGATACGGCCTGTCGCCCGCCCTCGTGGGCGCATGCCGTCGGCAGCGCACGCGCGACACGAAGCCGTTGGAAAACTCGTCCGCACCGGTGGGCATCCGCACTTTCGTGAACTACTCGTTGCGAACGGCGAGGGAGATTCTTTCGAGGCGCATCGAGCGTTCTCATGGTTCTTGCTGCAAGGACACTCGGCGAAGCGATGCCGGTCTACGATGCGGTCGTCATCGGCTCCGGCTACGGCGGCGGTGTCGCGGCATCCCGCCTCGCGCGCATGGGGCTGCGCTTGGCGGTTCTCGAGCAGGGGCGGCTTTGGCGGCCCGGTGATTTTCCGATTACCGGCAAGGCACGGCTCAAGACGTTGCGGCTGACGGGCCGCGTGAAGCTGGGCGATCCTGCCGGGCTCTACTACCTGTCGGTCGGCAAGGGGCTGACCGTGTTCGGCGCATCCGGCCTCGGCGGCGGGTCGCTGATCAACGCCGGTGTCGTGCTTCGGCCCGATCTCGGCAGATTGCGCACGGCCGGCTGGCCGGAGGCGGTGGTCGGCGACGGGCTCCTGCTCGAGGGACTGGCGCGCGCGGAGGCCATGCTCGGTGTCGCGCCGGTGCCCGGCCCGGAGCGCTTCGCCAAGTTTGCCGGCATGCGCAAGGCGGCAGAAGTGTCGGGCCGACCGGTGCAGCTGCCGCCGATGACGATCTCCCACAGCCCGGGGCCGAACGCTGCAGGCGTGATGCAGTACGCCTGCCGGCATTGCGGGGACTGCTGGTCGGGCTGCAACGTCGGCGCGAAGAACACCGTAGGGATCACCTACATTGCCGATGCGGTCGATCACGGCGCAGCGGTGTTCTGCGAAAGCCGGGCCCAGTCGATCTCCAAGACCGCGAGCGGGTGGGAGATCGTGGTGAAGGATCTGTCGCAGGCGGGCGGGACCCGGCGCATCGAGGCACCGATCGTCGTCCTGGCGGCCGGCACAATGGGGACCAACGAGCTGCTCTTGCGGGCGCAGCAGCGCGGTCTCGCGCTCTCGGCGAAGCTGGGCGAGAGATTCTCGGCCAACGGCGACGACCTCGTCTTCGCAGACAAGCTTGGCGAGCCGGTCAACGCCATTGCCACGGGCTTTCCGCCTCAGGCGCCACGGGGGACCGCGCCGGTGGGGCCCCACAGCATGGCGCTGATCGACCTCGGCGACGAGCATGGCCCGCTGTGGCTTCACGACGGCACGATGATGGCCCTGATGGCCGCGTTCGCTCCCATCGAGAACCTGCTGAAGCTGAAACTCTGGAATGCGTTGCGGATAATGAAAGAAGGCATCTACGGCGACGATATGAGCCGGTCGCAGATCCTCTACATCGTCGCGCATGACGATGCGAGCGGCCGCCTGCGGCTTCAAAACGACCATGTCATTGTCGACTGGCCCGGCTACAGCAATGCGCCGGCGCGTGTGCGAGCGGAGCAGAAGGTCAAGGCGGTGATCGAAAGCATGGGTGGCGTGTTCGTCGGCAACCCCTTCGCCATGACTGCGTTCGGCGGCAACCGCATCATTGCCCATCCGCTCGGCGGATGCGCGATGGGTGAAACGGTGGAGGCGGGTGTCGTGGCGCCGGACGGGCGGGTGTTCGATCCGACGAAGGGGCCGAACGGCGTCCACGACGGGCTCTACGTGTGCGACGGGGCGGCGATCCCCTCCGCAGTCGGCGTCAGCCCGCTCTTGACGATTACGGCCCTTGCGGAGCGCGCGATGATGTTGGCGGCGGAGCGACTTCAGAGGAGGCTCGACGTCGACACGACGCCCCCTCGCCCGTTGCGGGATGCCGCGATGTAGGAGCGGCCCGCCAACTCATCAGCCGGCCGTGCAGCGTTCGGCCGCGCTTCGACAGGCTCAGCACGGGGTTGGAGCGTGTGATATGAGGTGCGGCTTCATATGCGTTTCGCCACCTCGTCCAGCATCACCTCCGTGGCGCCGCCGCCGATCGCCTGCACGCGGGCGTCGCGGGCCATGCGCTCGATCGCGCTCTCGCGCATGTAGCCCATGCCGCCGTGGAACTGCAGGCAGTCGTACATCACCTCGTTGACCAGCGTGCCGGCCAGCGCCTTGAGCATCGACACCTCTTTGACGACGTTCTCGTTGCGCGTGTCGCGCCAGGCGGTGTTGTAGAGCAGCGCGCGCGCCGACTCCACCTGCGCCAGCCGCATGGAGAGGCGCTGGCGGATCACCTGCTTGTCCCACAGCGGCGCCCCGAAGGCCTTGCGCTGCTTGACCCAGTCGAGCGTCAGCTCGATCGCCTTCATGGCCTCGCCCAGCGCCTGGGCGGCAAGCACGATGCGCTCGTTCTGCAGGTTCTTGACCAGCGCGTAGAAGCCGCGGCCCTCCTCGCCGATCACGTTGGCGTCGGGCACGAAGCAGTCCTCGAACACCAGCTCCGCCGTGTCGCTGGAGAGCCAACCCTGCTTCTTGAGCGCGCGGGCGACCCGGAACCCCGGAGCGCCCTTCTCGACCGCCAGCATCGTCATCTGCCGGTTGCGGCCGGCCTCGCCGCTCTTGGCGGCGACGAAATAGAGGTCGCCGTGGACGCCGTTGGTGATGAACATCTTGGCGCCGTTGATGAGGTAGCCGCCGGCGACCTTGCGGGCCGTGGTGCGCATGGAGGCGAGGTCGGAGCCGGCGTCGGCCTCCGTCATGGCCACGGCCGTGACGGTGCGCCCCGCAGTGATGCCGGGCATCCAGCGCTGCAGCTGCTCGCGCGTGCCCCCGTTGTGGAGGTGGGGCGAGGCCATGTCGGTGTGCACCAGCACGGTGACGGCGAAGCCGCCGTAGGTGGAGCGGCCGAGCTCCTCCGCCAGCACGGCGTTGGCGAGCGTATCGAGCCCCGCGCCGCCGAACTCGGGCGGGTAGCGCATGCCGAGAAGGCCGAGCGCGCCCATCTCGCGCAGGATCTCGCGCGGCACGTAGCCCTGCTCCTCCCAGGCGTCGGCGACGGGCACCACGCGATCGGCGATGAAGCGCCGGATGGTGTGGCGGAGCATGGTGTGCTCCTCGCCGAAGTAGGGGAAGCTGTCGCTGGCGATGGGTTCGGTCATTCGTTTGTCATACCGGGGCTTGTCCCCGGTATCCAGCCATCCCTTAGCTGCGGAGCAAGCTACATGATGGATCCCGGCAACAAGAGCCGGGATGACATCACACGACGCCCTTCTCCCGCAGCTTGGCAATCGCCTTCTTGTCGTAGCCGAGCGAGGTCAGGATCTGGTCGGTATGCTCGCCCAGCGTCGGCGCGCGGCGGCGGATGGAGCCGGGGGTCTCGGACAGCCACACCGGCACCTTGGCGATCGGCGCCGGCTTGGGCGCGCCGGGGAACTCGGTCGGCTGGAAGAAGCCCATGGCCTTGATGTGGGGGTCATCGAGCGTCTGCTGCGGCTTGAGCACGGGCCCGGCGGGGATGCGCGCCTCGCCCAGGATGTCGAGCGCCTCGGCGGTCGTGTATTGCGCGCACCAGCGGCTCATGCGCTCGCTGATCACCGCGCCGTTGTCGCCGCGGGAGATGTCGTCCTTGAAGCGCGGATCGGTCAGCCAGTGCTCCTCGCCCATCAGCCGGGCCCAGCGCTTGAAGAGCGGATCGCCGATCACCTGGGCCAGGATCCAGCCGTCCTTGGTGCGGAAGATGTCGACCGGCGCCGACGTCTGCCCGCGATTGCCCGTGGGCACCCGGTTGGGCGCGACGACCGCCTGCTCGATCAGCAGCGCATTGCCGAGCGTGACGGCGGTGGCCAGCAGCGCGCCTTCGACCAGCTGGCCCCTGCCCGTCACCTTGCGCGCCATCAGCGCCGCCATCGTGCCGAAGGCGCAGTGCAGTGCCGTGCCGAAATCGACCCACGGCACCTGCGCACGGTAGGGCTGGTCCTCCGTGCCCGTCATGTAGACGGCGCCGGACATGACCTGGCCGATGCCGTCGAAGCCCACGCGCTCGCTGTACGGGCCGCCGCGGCCGTAGGCGGTAGCGGTGGTGAGGATGATGTCGGGCTTCACCGCCTTGAGGCTCGGGTAGTCGAGCTTCATCGCCTCGAGCGTCTGCGGCGGCAGGTTGGCGACCACTACGTCGGCGGTGGCGACGAGCTTGCGCACGACCTCCTGGCCTTGCGGGAGCATGGGGTCGAGCGTCATCCCCAGCTTGTTGCGGTTCATTTGCAGGAAGAGCGCGCCCTCGCCCGTCTTGGCGACCGGGGCCTGATAGCGGTCCTCGCTGCCCTGCCGCTTCTCGATGCGGATCACCTCAGCCCCGTGCTCGGCCAGCAGCGCGGCGCAATAGGGGCCGGCGATGTAGCGGCCGAAGTCCAGCACGCGAATCCCCTCGAGCACGCCTGGCATTGCGCTCTCCCTGTCGTTGCTAGCGCTGCGATCGTCTCAGCCCGGCAGCTTCGCCGAGTCGGGCGCGGCGCCGGTTCGCTTGGGAGCACTGATGATGTTGGTGATGTCGGTGCTCACCACGCGATGTCCCCCGGTCAGGATCGACGCCAGGATCAGGATGCCGACCGCCTGCCAGAAGGTGATCTCCTTGAGGCCGAAGACGGCGGGCACAGTGTGGTTCCAGATCCAGCGGAAGACGAGGACGAAGATGACGAACGAAACCAGGACGACGGCGACCGTCACGGCCGCGGTCATGATCGGATCCATGGCCCTGCTTCCCTCCTCGCCGTTGCCTGCCTCGCGCTCCGGTATGGAGCGGCGCGGCAGCGTAACACGGCCCGTCGCGATGGTGCAGTGCGGAAGTATGCGGTGCAGCAAAGGGTTATTGCTCCGCCAACGCAGCTGTTATGGCCGCGCACGGGCAAACGCGCTAACGTTCGATTCGTGAAGCCGCCCGAGGTGCCCAGTCTTGCGGGCCGCCTGGCGCAAGGGCGATCAAACAAACGTGCGGCCCACGGGGAAGGAGCGACAGTCATGGCAATGGACGCTCAGGCTCTCATCGTATTCCTCATCATCGGCGCCGTCGCCGGCTGGCTGGCCGGGCTCGTCATGAAGGGTGGCGGGTTCGGTCTCGTCGGCAACATCGTCGTCGGCATCATCGGCGCGTTCGTCGCCGGCTGGCTGCTGCCCGGCTTCTGGCCGATCGGCGGCATCGTCGGCTCGATCATCCACGCGGCGATCGGCGCCATCATCGTGCTGTTCGTGATCGGCTTGATCAAACGCGTGTGAAATGCGGGCGAGGGGCGGCAGCGGCGCCGGCCCTCGTTGCCCTGCGTGCCCTGAGCCTCAATCCGGCCGCACCTGTCCCGAGCCGCGCACGATGTACTTGAACGTCGTCAGCTGCTCGACGCCGACGGGGCCGCGCGCGTGCAGGCGACCGGTGGCAATGCCGATCTCCGCGCCCATGCCGAACTCGCCGCCGTCCGCGAATTGCGTCGAGGCGTTGTACAGCACGATGGCGCTGTCGACGCGTGTGAGGAAGCGCTCGGCCGCGCCGGGGTCGGCCGCGATGATGCAGTCGGTGTGCTGCGAGCCGTATTTCTGGATGTGCGTGATGGCGCCGTCGACGCCGTCCACGGTCTTCACGGAGATGATGGCGTCGAGATATTCCGTGGTCCAGTCCTGCTCGGTGGCGGGTTGCACCCTGGAATCGGCCTTCTGCGCGGCCCGATCGCCGCGCACCTCGCAGCCGGCCTCGACGAGCGCGCCGATGAGCGCGGGCAGATAGCTGGCGGGGGCCTTGGCGTCGACGAGCAGCGTCTCGGTGGCGCCGCACACGCCCGTGCGCCGCATCTTGGCGTTGACCACGATGGCCTTGGCCATGTCGAGATCGGCGCTGCGGTCGACGTAGGTGTGGCACAGGCCCTCCAGGTGCGCGAAGACCGGCACGCGCGCCTCCCGCTGCACGCGCTCGACCAGGCTCTTGCCGCCGCGCGGAACGATGACGTCGATGGCGCCTGCAAGGCCCCCGAGCATCAGCCCCACCGCCTCCCGGTCCGTCGTCGGCACGAGCTGGACCGCATCCTCCGGCAGCCCCGCGGCCCGCAGGCCGTGGGCGAGGCACACCTGGATCGCGCGGCTCGAGTGGTGACTCTCCGAGCCGCCGCGCAGGATCGCCGCGTTGCCGGCCTTGAGGCACAGCGCGCCGGCATCGGCGGTCACGTTGGGGCGGCTCTCGTAGATGATGCCGATGACGCCGAGCGGCACGCGCACGCGCTCGATCCTGAGGCCGTTGGGCCGCGTCCAGCTGGCGATCACGTCGCCGATGGGATCGGGCAGCGCCGCGATGTCCTCGAGCCCCTTGGCCATGGCCTCGACACGCCTTGCATCGAGGCTCAGACGATCGAGGAACGCGGCCGTGGGCCGCCCCTCGCGGGCCGCCGCCAGGTCGCGCTCGTTGGCGTCCAGCAGCGCCGCCGTCTGCGCCCGCATCTCGGCCGCCGCGGCGCGGAGCGCGGTCCTCTTGGCATCTGCGGAGGCGAGCGCGAGCCGGTGTGCCGCCTCGCGGGCCCGGCGGCCGATCGCCGCCATCACGTCGGCCACGCTTTCCGCCGCGAGAGGCGGCGTCGGGCCTTTCGCCTCGCGCCGGCCGGTCTTGCTCGCGCCGGCGCTCGACGAGAGCCGGGTCGCCTCGCTGGCACTCCTGCGCGCAGCCATGAGCCTTACTCCACCTTTGCGCCGCCGCCGCCGACGTCTCGATTGCGCTCTTCGCGAACGCGCCGCCGCCTGGAGTATCCGGTGGGGCGGCGGCGTTCAAGCCCCCAGTGCGCGCCCTTCAGCCCCGGTTCAGGACCATGTCGTCGCGATGGACCAGCGCCGCCCGGCCGGCAAAGCCCAGGATGGCGGCAATCTCGCCGCTGCGCCTGCCGATGATGCGCTCCGCATCCTCCCGCGCATAGGCGACGAGCCCGCGGCCGAGCTCCCGGCCGTCGTGGGCGCGGATGAAGACGGCATCCCCGCGCTCGAAGTCGCCGCCGACGCGCGTCACGCCGGCAGGCAGGAGGCTCTTGCCCGACGCCAGGGCCCGCTCGGCGCCGGCGTCGACCTCGAGGAAGCCCTTGGGCTCGAGCTGGCCGGCGATCCAGCGCTTGCGGGCGGTGACCGGGTCGGAGGGTGCCAGCAGCCACGTGCAGGGGGCGCCGGTCTCCAGCCGGCGCAGCGGGTGCTCCACCGTGCCCGAGGTGATCACCATGTGCGTGCCGGACGCCAGCGCGATCTTGCCGGCCTCGATCTTCGTGACCATGCCGCCGCGCGAGAGCTCGCTGGCAGCACCCCCCGCCATCGCCTCGATCTCCGGCGTGACGTGGCGGATCTCGCGGATGAGCTGCGCGTCGCTGCTGCTGCCGGGCGGGGCGGTGTAGAGGCCATCGACGTCGGACAGCAGCACGAGACAGTCGGCGCTCATCATGCTGGCGACGCGGGCGGACAGGCGGTCGTTGTCGCCGTAGCGGATCTCGGCGGTGGCCACCGTGTCGTTCTCGTTGACGACCGGCACGGCCCGCTCTGCCAGGAGCGTGTCGATGGTCTGGCGCGCGTTGAGATAGCGCCGGCGCTCCTCGGTATCGCCGAGTGTGAGGAGGATCTGCGCGGCGGCGAGCCCGCGTGCCTTGAACACGGCCTGGTAGGCGCTGGCGAGCGAGATCTGGCCGACTGCGGCGGCGGCCTGCGACTTCTCGAGCTCGAGCGCCCCTTTGGGAAATCCCAGCACGTGCCGTCCCAGGGCAATGGCGCCGGACGAGACGATGATGACCTGGCGGCCGCCCTTGACCAGGGCGGCGACATCATCGGCCAGCGTGGCGAGCCACGCCGCCTTGAGCTCTCCGCTCGCGCGGTCGACGAGCAGGCTGGAGCCGATCTTGACGACGATCCGCCGCGCCGTGGCCCACTCCGGGCGCGCGTGCGCCGTGCCGTGTGATGATTGGGCCGGAGCTGCCATGGAAGCTGCTGTCTCGTGGAAAGGACGATATCCTGCGCGCAATTCCTAGCAGGCGCGGGCGGGAGAGGCGAATTCCGCGTCAGGGTTGAGGCGGCAATCGATGCCGTGTCACCAGCCCCAGTTGATGAAGGACTTGGTGCTCGTGGGCTGGGGGTAGGGGCGCGGACGCGGCGCCCGGCGCACGGCGGCGCGCTCCCTGGCCTCCTCCTCCCGGGCCTCCTTGGCGGCGCGGTCGGCGGCCTCCCTGGCAGTCCGCTCCTTGGCGAGCTGCTCCTGCGCCTGCTGGCTCATCCGCTCGGCCGCCTCGCGGGCGGCGCGCTCGGCAGCCAGCTGCTCCTGGGTCGCGGCGGCCGAGCGCTCGGCCAGCGCCAGCCGCTGGCGTGCCTCGTCGGTGGCGCGCTCAGCCGCCTGCAACGCGCTGCGCTCGCGCCCAAGTTGCGCGCGCACGTCCTCCAGGGCCGGATCGGAGGCGGACTTGGCGTGCGACTCGCGGGCTTCCCGGACGGCGCGCTCGGCATCCTCCCTGGCGGCCCGCTCGCGGGCGAGCTGCGCCCGGACCTCCCTGACCGCGCGTTCCGCCGCATCCTTCGCCGTCCGCTCCTTGGCGAGCTGCTCCTTGATCTCCCTGGTAGCGTGCTGGATCGCGTCGCGGTGATCGTGGTCGTCCTGGGCGTCCGTGCCGACCGAGACGCTCGTGGCCAGGATCGGCACGAGGTCGGGGCGGTCCACGAGGCCAAGCGCCCACGCAACGACGGCAGCCGAGACGATGGCCGCGCCCGCCAGGCCCGCCGCAAGGGCAAGGCGCGCCAGGCCGACCCTGGCAGGCGGCGGGCCCGGCTCTTCGACCTGCGCCGAACGCCTCCAGGGATCGTACGTGCCGAAGTTCCACACGTGGCCTTCCGGGTCGCGGCAGGAGTAGCCGCGGCCCGCGCCGCCCTCCTCCTCGATGTCGAGGACGATCTCGGCACCTGCGGCCTTGGCACGCGCGCAGTGGGCATCGGCGTCGGCCACAAACAGGTAGCAGATCTGCGTTTCGGCGCCGCCGGTGTCTGCGGGCTGGGCCATGAGGCCGGCGAAGGTGGAGTCCTCGACCGGGCCCACCATGATCATGCCGGTGCCGAAGGTGAGCTCGGCATAGCGGACGGTGCCGTCCTCGCCCTCCACTACGAGGTGCTTCGCGAAGCCGAACGCCTTGCACAGCCAATCGATCGCCGCGGGAACGTCGCGGTAGCGCAACGTCGGGACGATCGTTCCTCCGGGCTCGGTGCCGTTGGCGTGCATCGCGTGTCCAGGTGACCCGCAACAGGGGCTGCGTGGGGTTCCTTCTCGAACGTCAACTCGATGTGTCCATTCGATTACGAATTGGTGAAGACTTCCTTTCCGACCGGTTCATTGCGTAGCAGAGTCGGCAAAAATCCAACGCGAACGGAAACGGCGTGCCGGGGCAAATCCCGGCACGCCATTCGTCGTCGGATGGTGATCGGGGACCGGGATCGGTCTCAGGACCCCGTGGGCCAGGCCGCCCGCGAGAGAAGCGCGTCCTCCGACGCGAAGGGCTCGCCCAGGGCCGCCTTGTCCGCAGAGGCGCGGCCGGCCGCGGGCCGCTCGCGCAGGATGCGCCAATCGGCAACGTTCGGCAGGTAGGACGGCAGCGTAGAGATCCAGGGCAGGGCCTTGGCACTCTCGAGCGCGGTGCGGTCTGCGACCACCACGCATGCCGCCGCCGCCGCCAGCAGAACAACGACGGACGCGGCAATCCGGCGTCCCATGTGCCGGCTTCTGCGCATGGGCGCCCGGGCGATCGCGACAAGGGCTGCGTCGCGCTTGTGCTGGCGCGCTGCAAGGTCGATCACGCGTCCCGCCTCGGCGGGTGCCGCAGCGGCCGGGAGGGTGGGTGCATCGCCCTCCATCTCGATTGCCAGGCTGATGGGAGCGGCGGCGGGTGTGGGCGCAGCCTCAGCCGCCGCCGCCACGCCGTCGGACGGCTGCGCCGGTGCGTCCTGCTCGGGCGCGCCCATGGCCGCATCGTCCGGCTGCTCAATGCGCATCATCTCCGGGGTGGCGGCAATCTCCGCCGTCGGCGCTGCGGCTGCGCTGGTCTCGGGACATTCGGCCGGATGCGCATCCGCCGTCGCGGCGGGAGCTTCGTCGTCGACAGCCGGGGCCGAAAGCTCATCGGCCTCGGCGGCAGCTGGGGTGGGAATCTCATTGGCCTCGATGGCGGGTTCGATCGCCTGCACCACTTGCTCCGGCTCGGCCTGCTCGATGGCAGGCACGGGCATGTCGTCCGCTGCCGGCCCCAGCAAACCAGTTTCCGTGTCGATGGGGCTCGATACGTCGGTCTCCGGTTCGCTTTCCGAGAGCGAATCGATCCGATGGATGAGGGACGCGGGCTCCGAGGCGAAGTCCTCGACGGGCACCGTCCGGCATGGCTGGTCGATGATGGACGTCGCCGGTCGCTGCTGGACCGTCGGAAGGTGTCTGCGGCGCGCCCGGTGCAGCGGCGGGCCCTGCTCGGCCGACCGGGCCAGCTCCGCGATGATCGCGTCGATCTCTGCCCGCAGTGCGAGCAGTCTCCTCGTCAAACCCTCGAAATTCGATCCCGACGGCGCCGCAACGGCGGCCCTGTGCTGAACATTACGCATCCCGGCAACTCCCGAGCCGACTGCACTACGCTGGACATCCTCTATCAGACTAGGGTCACCGGATGGTTAATCGCGGTGCCATTTCTGATAGGCAGTCGAAGGAGTTAGCGGCGCACACGGGAGGTGGATCGGCAACCGATGCCGCCACCTCCAGGGGTGCCGAAGGTGAGAGGCCTGCCATGTTGGCGCGGGAGAGCACGGCCGGGCGGCCCGTCAAGGCTGCCACGGCCGCGGCTCGGCGGCGGATTCGCCTGCGGCCTTGTCCTTGGCCACTGACCGCTCGATCTCGCGGGCGAGCGCGGCCACTGCCTCTTTCACGCCCCGTCCCGAGACTGCTGACAGCAGCAGCGGGCGCTTGCGACACGCGGTCTTGAGGGTGGCGGCCTTGGCGGCCAGCGTGGCCTCATCGAGCGCGTCGCACTTCGAGAGCGCGACGATCTCCTTCTTCTTCTCCAGCCCCGCGCCGTAGGCCTTGAGCTCGGCCCGCACGACGCGGTAGGCGCCGGCGATGTCGTCGGCGGTCGCATCCACGAGGTGGAGGAGAACCCGGCAGCGCTCGACGTGGCCGAGAAAGCGCGTGCCGAGGCCCGCGCCCTCGTGCGCGCCCTCGATCAGGCCGGGGATGTCGGCCAGCACGAAGTCGCGGATGGGGGAGGCGACGACGCCGAGGTTGGGGTGGAGCGTGGTGAAGGGGTAGTCGGCGATCTTGGGCCTGGCCGCGCTGACGGCTGCGAGGAAAGTGGACTTGCCGGCGTTCGGCAGGCCGATGATGCCGGCATCGGCGATCAGTTTGAGGCGCAGCCAGATGGTGAGCTCCTCGCCGGGCTCGCCCGGATTGGCCCGGCGCGGCGCCTGGTTGGTGGCGGACTTGAAGTGCGCGTTGCCGAAGCCGCCGTTGCCGCCCCTGGCGATGCGCGCCCGATCGCCGGGCTTGATGAGCTCGGCGAGCTTCGTCTCCTGGTCCTCGGCCAGCACCTCGGTGCCCGGCGGCACCTTGATCACCACGTCGTCGCCGGAGGCGCCCGAGCGGTTCTTGCCCATGCCGGCGCGCCCGTCCTTGGCCTTGAAGTGCTGGCGGTAGCGGTAGTCGATCAGCGTGTTGAGGTTGGCGACGCACTCGACCCAGACGTCGCCGCCCTTGCCGCCGTCACCGCCGTCGGGCCCGCCGAACTCGATGAACTTCTCGCGCCGGAAGGAAACGCAGCCGGCACCGCCGTCGCCGGATTTGACGTAGATCTTGGCCTGGTCGAGGAACTTCATGGTGTGTATCCGGCGGGAGCCTTGTGCTCCGCCACAAAAATCAAGCCCAGCCCAAGAGGTCGAGCCAGCCCCGCCAGCGGGCAGGGCGCACGCCCTTGAGCGCCAGGGCCGGCACGGCGAGCATCGCACGCTCGCGATCGAGCCAGTAGGTGACGACCTCCACGTCGTGCCCGCGCGAGGCGCAGGCAATCTGCCCGCGCCCTACCGGCTCGAAGCCGAGCTTGACGAGCACGCGCGCGGAGGCCGGATTGTCGATGAAGTGCGCGGAGGAGAAGCCCGGCAGCCGCGGGTTGCCGAGCCCGTAGCGCACCACGGCGCGCGTGGCCTCCGTCGCATAGCCCCGTCCCCACCACGGCCGTCCCAGCCAGAAGCCGAGCTCGGCGGCGCCCGATGGCCTGCGATAGTAGCCGGCCCCGCCGATCAGCCGGCCCTCGCGCTCGATCGCGAAGCGCGCCTCGCCGCGCACCGGCTTGAGCCAAGCCATGGCCTGCGCCGGGGAGAAGGGGTAGGGGATGTCGCTCGTCATCGAGGCGACCGCCCAGTCTCCCGAAAGGCGCGCGAACTCGCGGGCATCGGCGGTGCGGAAGGGGCGCAGGACGAGGCGTTCTGTCTCGAGCTTCGGCATCCCGGGGTCGTCCCGGCCGGGAGCCGGGATCCAATTCACGCAAGCTTCCACGCCCCAGCGGCTGGCTCGGAGACTGATCCCCTCTGCGACGCACCCAGCACGCGCCGCAGGCTATTCCGCAGCAGGCTTCTCGCCGGGCTTGACGGAGACGTAGATGCGGCCGTTGCGCTTGGCGGCGAACTCGACGCTGCCTTCGGACAGTGCGAACAGCGTGTGGTCCGTCCCCATGCCGACGTTGGAGCCCGGGTGCCACTTGGTGCCGCGCTGGCGCACCAGGATGTTGCCGGGCACCACGCGCTCGCCGCCGTATTTCTTCACGCCGAGCCGACGCCCTGCCGTGTCGCGGCCGTTGCGCGAGGAGCCGCCTGCCTTCTTGTGTGCCATTGGACTTCGTCCCTCTCAGCCGGCCGGCCTCAGCCGCCGACGATCTCCTTGATGCGGACCGTCGTCTGATGCTGACGGTGCCCGCGCTTGCGACGCGAATTCTTGCGGCGGCGCTTCTTGAAGGCGATCACCTTCGGCGCACGCCCCTGCTCGACCACCTCGGCGGTGACCTTGGCGCCCGCCACGGCGGGCGAGCCGATCTTGGGCTCGCCGGTGCCTGCCAGCATCAGCACCTCGGTGAATTCCACCACCGCACCGGCATCGCCGGCCACTTTCTCGATGGTCAGCACGTCGTCCGCTGCCACGCGGTACTGCTTGCCGCCAGTCTTGATGACAGCGTACATCGTTGATTTCCTTTGGTATTCCCGACCTTTGATGGGTCACATCCCACGCGCCGTGCGCTGAAGAGGCGCTGCGGGGGCTGATCGCGCGGCACTATCATCGAGCGCGCCGGCAAAGTCAACGCGAGCGTGACGGCGGCGGCCGGAATATTGCCGTCGGTGGGCGAAAGCGGTAGGGACGGCGCAAGTCCTGCCCGATCCGGCTCTTCGCCCCAGCTGCTCCCTAGCCCTCGCACGGAGCCCCCTCCCCGGAGAACGCGACATGACGTACTCGATCGCGGGACGCTGCGCCCGCACTGGCATGCTGGGCACCATCGTCACCACCTCCTCCATCGCCGTCGGCAACCGCTGCCAGTTCGCCAGGGCCGGCCTCGGCGCCGTGCTCACCCAGCACCGCACCGACCCGCGCCTGGGCCCCCTTGGGCTGCGGTTCCTGGAGCTGGGCCTTACGCCGCAGGAGACGATGGCGGCCCTGGTGGCCTCCACCCCGCATCACGCCTGGCGCCAGCTCGCCGTGATCGATGCGGAGGGGCGCACGGCACATTATTCAGGCAGCAACATCCGCTCGATCCATGCCGGCGTGTCGGGGAGGGACTGCGTCGCCATCGCCAACGTCGTGCGCTCCACCGAGGTGCCTGCCGCCATGGTGCGCGCCTTCGAGGCGGAGCCCGGCAAGCCGCTTGCCGAGCGACTCTGCGCCGCGCTCAAAGCCGGGCACGACGCCGGCGGCGAGTTCAAGCAGGTGACCTCGGCCGGCCTCCTCGTCGTGCACGAGCATTCCTTCCCCTACGTCGACCTGCGCGTGGACGACCATCCCGACCCGATCGGGGAGATCACCCGGCTCTGGCATCTCTACGCGCCGACCGCCGACAACTACGTCAAGCGGGTGCTGGAGCCCGACAGCCCCGAAGCCAACGCCCTCTCGGTGGGGTATCTCACGGCTGAGGAGGCGAAAGCGGTGCTGGCGAAGGAGAAGGCCGGCCGCTGACTCTTTGAGGTCGGGGGTGAGGGGCAGCCATGCTTGTCATGGTCGGGCTTGGCCAGGACAAGCCCGAGGATGACATCTGTGGTGCGCCTCCGCGTTCCATCTGTCGACGGAATAGTGGGGAGAGAGATTCACACGCGCGGCAGGCTGAGCGGGGCGATATCGTCGCCGTGGCGCTTTCGGTAGTCGTGCAGCGTGCAGTCGCGGATCATGCGCGCCTGCGACTCGGCAAGCGTGGCGGCGGCGGACGCAACGTCGAGCCCCAGCGCCTTGCCGCCGTCACAGACCACCTCGCCGTCGACCAGCACCGTGCGCACGGCGCGGTCGGCCGCATGGTAGACGAGCGAGCGCAGGGGATCACGCGCCGGCTGCATCAGCGGGTGGGAGAGGTCGACGAGCACGAGATCGGCCCTGGCGCCCACGGCGATGCGGCCGAGATCGTCGCGGCCGAGGGCGCGCGACCCGGCGATGGTGGCGGCATGCAGTAGCGCCGCCGGGTCGGCGGCGCGGATGTCCCGGCTCACGATCCGCCCCGCCAGGATGGCGGTGCGCATCTCCTCGATGAGGTTGTGGGGGGCGACGTCGGTGCCGAGCGCCACGTTGACGCCGGCCGCGCGGTAGGCGGCAAAATGATCGAGCGCGGCGCCGTAGCGGGCGAAGGGCGAGGGGCAATGCGCCACGGTCATGGCGGTCTCGGCCAGCAGCTCAAGATCGGCTCGCGTGTGCCAGCCGATCTGCGGATGCTGGTCGAGGAAGATGCAGTGGCCCATGGTGGTGCGGGGGCTCAGGATGCCGATGCTTGCCGCCCACCGCACCGGCGTGACGCCGTGGCGGCGGATCATCTCGCGCACCTCCATCACCGTCTGGGCCAGATGGCTCATGAAAGGGCGCCCGGTCGCCTCGGCGTAGGCGAACGACTCGCGAAAGAGCTCCTCGGTGACGGTGTCGATCTGCATCGGGTAGACGACGCCCCTGAGCCGGCCCGCGGGATCGGCCTCGACCTCGCCGAGGATCCGCTTGGCCTGCTCGAAGCCTTTGCGGCCCGCCGCCTCGTCCCACGTCCAGGTGACGACCGCCTGCGAGGACATGCCCCAGCGGCCCGGGGCGTATCCCGGTGCGGCGTAGACCCTGAGCCCGCTTGCCCGCATCACGTCCGTCCAGCCCTCGAACGGCGCCGACAGGTCGGCCACGGTGGTGACGCCCGAGGCCAGCATCTCGGCGTAGGCCATCGTGGTGGCCGCCTTGCGCCCTGCGGCGTCGAGGCGGAAGGCCTGGGAGCGCTCGTGCAGCCCCGTCATGTACTGCTCGGGGACGCCGTGGTCCTCGCGCACGCCGCGGAACGACGGCTCGGTGGAGGGATGGGAATGGATGTCGACGAGGCCCGGCATCAGCATGAGCCCGCGCGCCTCGAGCACCGAGTCGTTGGGGCCGGCTGTCAAGCTGCCGCCTGGCGCAAGCGCCGCGATCTGCCCGTCCTTCAGGCGGACATCGACATCGGTGCGATAGACGTGGCCCCGGCCGCCGTCCCACACGATGGCCCACGAGGCGTTGCGGATGAGCGCGGGGCGCCGCGAGCTCTCTGGGGTCATTCGGCCTTCCTCACTTCGTGCCGTACATCCGGTCGCCGGCATCGCCGAGGCCCGGAACGATATAGCCGTGCTCGTTGAGGCGCGTGTCGAGGGCGGCCGTGAACACGCGCACATCCGGGTGCGCGCGTGCCAGCTCGGCCACGCCCTCGGGCGCCGCCAGCAGGCAGGCGAAGCGAATGTCGCGCGCACCGCGGCCCTTGAGGCGGCTGATGGCGGCAGCGGCAGAGTGGCCGGTCGCCAGCATGGGATCGACGACGACGGCCAGCCGCTGGGCGATGTCCTCGGGCAGCTTGCAGTAGTACTCGATCGCCTCCAGCGTCTTGGGATCACGGTAGAGCCCGACGTGGCCGACACGCGCGGACGGCACGAGGTCGAGCAGGCCGTCGAGCAGGCCGCTGCCGGCGCGCAGGATGGGCACGAACACCAGTTTCTTGCCCTTGAGGAACGGCGTGCGCGCCGGGCCCACGGGCGTCTCGATGTCGCGCAGCTCGGTCGGCAGGTCGCGGAGCACCTCGTAGCCCAGCAGCAGCGAGATCTCGCGCAGCAGCGTGCGGAACTGCGCCGACGGCGTGGTCTTGTCGCGCATCAGGGAGAGCTTGTGGGCGACCAGCGGGTGGTCGACGACGACGAGCGTGCTCAATCAATCCCCCTCCATGATGTCCTCGTTCCAGAGCGCAGGCTGCTCGCGGATGAAGCGTGCCATCAAGGCGATGCAGTCGGCATCGTCGGCGATGATCACCTCGACGCCGTGCTGGCGCAAGAGCCCGGGGTTGCCGGCGAAATTGCGCGCCTCGCCGATGACGACGCGCGGGATGCCGAACTGGAGGATGGTTCCCGTGCACATCATGCAGGGGGAGAGGGACGTGTAGAGCGTCATCCTGCGATAGGACTTCTGCCGGCCGGCCTTGCGCAGGCAGTCCATCTCGCCATGGGCGATCGGATCGCCCTGCTGGACGCGCTGGTTGCGGCCGCTGGCGACGAGGCGGTCGCCCTCCGCCAGCACGCTGCCGATGGGGCATCCGCCTTCGTTGAAGCCGGCGAGCGCCTCCTCGTAGGCCAGGCGCAGGAACTTGGCGTCGGTCGGGCTGAGGTCGGGCATGTCGGCTCCGCGGTCTGCTCCCTCGGGTGAGGTCAGGGTGGCTGGTTTACCACGGCATGAGCTGGTTTCATCAAGTCCGCCGAACCGGCGCCCCCGAGGCAGACGAATCGCGGGCGGTCCGGCGTGGCTGCGGGGGCGGCAGGCCAGCTCCGATATAATATCGATTATATCCGACGTCGTTTATGCGTATTTATGTTATGTAAGTGAATTCAATTAATGCATTCAAACCAACGGCTCTAACGGAATCTTCATGCGAACGAGAAAATAAGAGCAATATTGCAAACGACATTCGTGGCGGGCATGGCGCGAGGCATTCATTCAACAGGCGAATCGAGGGCGGATCGGCAGATGGCCGACGGCGACCCCGATCGCCAGCATCTGCACCTCATTCTGCGCATCGGCAGGCATCTGTGCGCGGTTCCGCTGGCCCGTGTCGTGGAGATCATGCGCGTGCTCCCGGTCGAGCCGTTGGCCGGGGCGCCGGCCTACGTGGCGGGACTGTGCATCGTGCGCGGCGAGCCGGTGCCGGTCGTCGACGCTGCGCGCCTCATCTCGGGCGAGACAGGGCCGGCCAGGCGCCTCGTCACCGTCAGGACGGGCGAGAGAACCGTCGCGCTGGCCGTCGACGAGACGCTCGGCATCTGCAGCGTCGAGGACCGCGAGCTCAAGGAGCTGCCGCCGCTGATGCACGAGGCGGCGGCAGAAACGATCGCCGGGATCGGCAGGCGCGATGAGGAGCTTCTCCTTGTTCTGCGCACCGCCCGCATCGTGCCGCAGGACCTTCTCGACCGCATTTCCGACCGCGAGGCTCGCCCGTGAACCCGCAGACGAGCCGCCACGATCTCGAGGAGTTCAGGAGCGCGATCGCCCAAACGATCGGCCTCCAGTTCGACGATGCGAAGCTCGGCTTCCTCGGCGAGGTGCTGCAGCGCCGGCTGGACAGGCTCGGCAGGCCCTGCGGGGCCTACATCGCCGGCCTGCAGCATGAGGCCGGCAGCGGCGAGATCGCGGCGCTGGCGCGCGAGCTCACGGTCGGCGAGACGTATTTCTTCCGCAACATCGAGCAGTTTCGCGCGCTCGCCGAGGTGGCATTGCCGGCGTGCATGGCGCAGCACAAGGTGCCGAGGACGCTGCGGCTGCTGTCGGCCGGATGCGCGTCGGGCGAGGAGGCCTATTCGCTGGCCATCGTAGCCCGCGAGGTCGTCGCCGATCCGTCCTGGCAGGTCGAGATCCGGGCAGTCGACCTCAATCCTGCGGTCCTGGAGCGGGCGGCCCGCGGCCGCTACACGGCATGGGCGCTGCGCGAGACGCCGCCCGACGTGCGGCGCCGGTGGTTCACCGCGCACGGCACCGAGCTGCTCATCGATCGGTCCCTGCGCGCCGACGTGACCTTCCAGGCGGCCAATCTGGCGAGCGACGATCCGCAGCTCTGGCAGCCGGCCTGCTACGATGTGATCTTCTGCCGCAACGTCCTCATGTACTTCGCACCGGGGAAGGCGCGCGGCGTGATCCAGCGCATTGCACGCTCGCTGGTCCCGGGCGGCTTCCTCTTTCTCGGACATGCCGAGACGCTGCGCGGGATCTCGGACGAGTTTCACCTGCGCCATACCCACGGCACGTTCTACTACGAGCGCAAGGGAGGCCCCGGCGGCGACCGCGTGCCGGATATTGGGCTGCCTCGGCCGCAAGTGACCGAGGTGCCCGCGAGCGCCGGCAACGACGCCTGGTTCCGGGCGATCTCGAGAGCCACCGAGCGGATCGCCGCGCTGCTGCCGTCGCGTGAGCCCGCGGACCGGGCTGCCCAGCCCGCCTCGCCTGCCTGGGACCCCGCACCGGCGCTCGAGCTCCTGCGACGGGAGCGCTTCGCCGAGGCGCTGGACCACCTGCGCGCCGGTCCGCCGGCGGCCGAGCGCGATCCCGATGTGCTGCTCCTGGAGGCGGCGCTGCTGCTGCACGGCCAGCAGTTCGCCGCGGCCGAGGATGCCTGCTCGCGCCTGCTGCAGATCGACGAGCTCAACGCCGGGGCGCACTACGTGCTGGGGCTCTGCCGCGAGCAGCTGCGGGATACCGAGGGGGCCGGCGAGCACTACCGCGTCGCCGCTTACCTCGATCCTCAGTTCGCCATGCCGCGGCTGCACCTCGGCCTGCTGGCGCGGCGCGCCGGAGAGCGGGATGCCGCGCGGCGCGAGTTCGCGCAGGCGCTGTTCCTGCTCAAGCGCGAGGACGCATCGCGGCTGCTGCTGTTCGGCGGCGGCTTCAATCGGGAAGCGCTGATGGCGGTGTGCCAATTGGCGCTCGGAGACGGCGGACGGTCATGAGCGACACCACTTCCCACATCGCGGAGCGGGCGGCCCAGCTGCGGCGCGAGTTCGACCGGTCCTTCGCCGAGCCCTTCCGCGTCGATCGCGAGGACCGGGAGGACCTGCTGGGGATCAGGGTCGGGACGCACGCCTGCGCTCTGCGGCTCTCCGAGATCGCCGGCCTCTTCATCGACAAGAAGATCACGCGCGTTCCCGGCGGCACGCCGGCGCTGCGCGGCATCGCCGGATTCCGCGGCGCACTGCTGCCGGTCTACGACCTCGCCATGCTGCTGGGCCACGGCAGCGCGCCGGCGCGCCGATGGCTGGTCGTTGCCGCGGCGGCACCGGTGGCCTTCGCCTTCGATGCCTTCGAGCGGCAGCTGCGCGTGGCGCGCGAGGAAATCCTGCCCCACTCCGCGCGTCAGGAGGGACTGAGCTACGCGCGCGAGATCGTGCGGACCCGGACTTTCGTCGGGCCTGTCCTGAGCCTGCCCGCAATTCTCGCGGCCCTGAAGGCGCCGGCGACGGCGCAAGTTGGAAAACGGAGCAACGTAGCATGACCGTGTTCGGTGACTGGACCGTGGGCAAGCGGCTGGCCGCCGGGTTCGGCCTCTCCGTGCTCACACTCCTCGCGATCTCCGCTGTCGCCTATTACAACGCCAGCCGCCTGATCGAGAACGACGCCTGGGTGAAGCACACCTACGAGGTGCGCACAGGACTCGCCGACCTGCTGTCGCTGCTCAAGGACGCCGAGACCGGGCAGCGCGGGTACGTCATCACCGGCGACGACAGCTTCCTGGCTCCCTACCAGTCGGCGCAGGCGGGCATCAAGAGCACGCTCGAGCACATCCGCAAGCTCACGGAGGACAATCCCAATCAGCAACGGCGGCTGGCCGCCGTGGCACCGCTGATCGACGCCAAGATGGCGGACAACGCGCAGCACATCGAGGTCCGCCGCGCGCAGGGCTTCGACGCGGCGGCCAAGCTTGTCACGGCCGGCGCGGGCAAGACGCACATGGATCAGATCCGCGCGATTCTGGCCGAGGCGAACCAGGAGGAGAAGAGCCTGCTCAATCGCCGCTCCGAGGAGGCACGCGCGAGCGCGGGCGCGACCATGTGGATCATCCTCGGCGGCGGGCTTCTCGGCATGCTCGCCGTCGCGGCCATCGGCTGGTTCATCTCCCGTTCGCTCTCCGACCAGATCGGCTCCGCCGTGGGGCAGGTGCGCAGCTCCTCGGCCGAGCTGCAGGCCGCCGCCAATCAGCAGGCGAGCGGCGCCAAGGAGCAGGCGGCCGCCATGACCGAGATCAGCACCACCATCAGCGAGCTGCTGGCGACCTCGCGCCAGATCGCGGAGAGCGCCCAGCGCGTCGCGCAGAACGCCGAGCAGACGGCCAAGGCGGCAAGCTCCGGTCACGGCACCGTCGACACGACCCATGACTCGATCAGCGGCATCCGGCGGCAGGTCGACCAGATCGTCGCCCACATGCTGGAGCTGGGCAAGAAGTCCCAGGAGATCGGCGCCGTGCTCGACATCGTCTCCGAGCTCGCCGAGCAGACCAACATCCTCGCCATCAACGCCACCATCGAGGCGGCCGGGGCCGGCGAGGCCGGCAAGCGCTTCGCGGTGGTGGCCGAGGAGATCCGCAAGCTGGCCGACCGGGTCGGCGGATCGACCAAGGAGGTGCGCACCCTCATCGACGACGTCAGAAGCGCGGTCAACACCACCGTGATGGCCACCGAGACCGGGTCGAAGGCGGTGGACGCTGGCTCGCGCCAGTTCGGCGACGTGGCCTCCACCTTCAAGCAGATCGCGAGCCTCGTCGCCACGACCACCGAGGCCGCGCGCGAGATCGAGCTGTCGACCAAGCAGCAGTCGACGGCGGTCGAGCAGGTCAACGTCGCCATCGCCAACGTGACGCAGGCGTCGGTGGAGACGGAGACCAGCGCCGGCCAGACGCTGCAGACCGTGGCGCAGATGGCGACGCTGTCGAAGGACCTGCTGCGGATCATCCAGCCGCACATGGCTGCATAGGGCCCGCGTCAGGGCCGCATGGGGCCGCGAGGCATGGTGCAAGACCCCTACAAGTATTTCCGACCCGAGGCGCGCGAGCTGGTCGACCAGTTCGCCAAGGGCGTGCTGGAGCTCGAGAGGGACGGGGGCAGCACCCCCGCGGTCCAGAAGCTGCTTCGCGTCGCGCACACGCTCAAGGGGGCGGCACGCGTCGTCAAGCAGTCGCAGATCGCCGACAGCGCCCACGCGCTCGAGGACATGCTCTCGCCCTACCGCGACAAGGCGCATGACATCGCGCGCGACCAGATCGACCTCATCCTGGCGCACCTCGACCAGATCAGCAGCCGGCTGGATACGCTGGACGCCCGCGGGACCGCCGACCCCTCCGAGCCGCGCAGGCGCGACGGCGAGGAGAACCTGCGTACCTTCCGCGCCGACGTCGCGGAGACGGACGCCGTGCTGGAAGGCGTGGCGGAGGCGCACGCGCTTCTCAACAAGCTGCGGAGCACGATGCGCGCGGTGGAGCAGGCGAGGCGCCTCACCGACCTCCTCACGGCCCAGCTCGGGCCGGTCGCCGCGGCGGACGGGGCCCGCCAGCCTAATCCGGGCCCGAGCCGACGTATTGCGCTCGCCCAGGAGCTGGGCCGCACGTTCGCCGGCATCGAGCGCGGCCTCGGCACCGCCGTCGACCAGATGGATCGCGAGTTGCGCCAGCTGCGCGAGGCCGCGGAGCGGCTGCGGCTGATCGCGGCCGGCACCCTCTTCACGGCGCTCGAGCGGACCGCGCGCGATGCCGCCCGTGCGCTGGGAAAGAACGTGGACTTCGCACGCAGGGGCGGGGACATCCGGCTCGATGCGCGCGTGCTCGAGACCATGCAGGGCGCGCTCATCCAGATCGTCCGCAACGCCGTGGCGCACGGGATCGAGCCCGAGGCCGAGCGCATCGCCGCCGGCAAGCCTTCGGCCGGCAAGGTGTCCGTTCATGTGACGCGGCGCGGGCAGCGGATCGCCTTCCAGGTCAGCGATGACGGGCGCGGCGTGGACCTCGAGGCGGTGCGCAAGGTCGCCAGCGAGCGCGGCCTGATCGATCGCGGCGGCAGGGCCGCGGATGCCGAGGCGCTGGTGCGGTTGCTGCTCAAGGGCGGCATCAGCACGTCGGCAACCGTGACCGGCGTTGCCGGACGCGGCGTCGGACTCGATGTCGTGCGCGAAGGCGTCGAGCGGCTGGGCGGGGAGGTTCTGTTGCGCACGGAGCGCGGCGCCGGCACCACGGTCGAGCTCATCATCCCGCCCTCGCTCGCCTCCATGGATGTCCTGATCGCCGAGGCGGAAGGCCCGGACGGGGCGGCGTGCGTCTCCTCCATGCCTCTCGATGCCGTGCGCGGGACCCTGCTGGTGCGGCCCGGCGAGATCTCGCGGGGCTCGCCCGGCGACACCATCGTCTACGGCGGCAAGGCCATACCCTTCATCCCGCTGGCCACGGCCCTCGACGGCACGTCCTGGTCGCCGCGCCGCGGCTGGACCACGGTCGTCCTGGACGGAGCCGGAGGAGAGGCCGCCATCGGCGTCGACCGCCTGCTCGGAACCGGCCGCATGGTCGTGCGGCCGCTCCCTGAGCATCTCCATGCCAGCCCGACCGTAGTCGGCGCGACGCTCGATTCCGACGGCAATCCGCAGCTGGTGCTCGACCCCGAGCAGCTCGCCGCCGCCGCGCGCCGCGGCAGCCAGGCGACGGTCGAGCCGACACCCTCCGGCCGGCGCATCCTCGTCGTCGACGACTCGCTCACCACCCGCATGCTCGAGCAGAGCATTCTGGAATCGGCGGGCTACGATGTCGATATGGCGATCTCGGCGGAGGAGGCGCTCGAGATCCTGCGCGACAACCGCTACGCCCTGATCCTGGTCGATGTCGAGATGCCGGGCATGGACGGCTTCACCTTCATCGCGCGCATCCGATCCGACGCTGAGCTGCGCGAGATTCCCGCGATCCTGGTCACCTCCCGCGCCTCGCCCGAGGACCTGCAGCGCGGGCGCGACGTCGGCGCCGACGGCCACATCGCCAAGAGCGAGTTCGACCAGGCCGAACTCCTGGCCACCATCAGCCGGCTCATGAGGTAGCGGACATGGCACGGACGCGCGTGCTCGTCGTCGAGGACTCCGCCACCGTGCGCAGGCGGATGGTGGAGATCATCGGCTCCGACCCGGATTTGGAGCTTGTCGGCGAGGCCGAGGACGGCCGGCGCGCCATCGAGATCTGCGAGCAGCACCGTCCCGACGTGATCACCATGGACATGATGCTGCCGGTCATGAGCGGCCTCGCTGCGACCGAGTACATCATGGCGCACTGCCCGACGCCGATCCTGGTGGTGTCCGCCTCGACCAACCGCGGCGAGCTGTTCAAGATCTACGAGGCCCTGGCGGCGGGCGCCGTCGATGTCCTCGAGAAGCCCAACGGCACCGAGATCGAGGGCGCATGGGAGCGCCGCTTCCTGGGCATGGTGAAGCTGGTGGCGCGCATTCGCGTCATCACCCACCCCCGCGCCAGGCTCACGAAGCTGCATGGGCGCGGCCGGCAGGCTCCGGCCGTGCCGCCTCCAAGCCCCGCCCGGCCGGAGCAGAAGCACGAGCTGGTCGCGATCGGAGCCTCGACCGGCGGTCCCGGGGCGATCGTGGAGATCCTGCGGGGGCTTCCGCCGGCATTCGAGCTGCCGATCCTGGTCGTGCTGCACATCAACGAGCCGTTCGGGACCGCGTTCGCCGACTGGCTGGACGCGCAGACCACTCGGCGGGTCGCCTATCCGGTCGACGGAGCGCCCGTCGCCTCGGCACGCGGCCGGGTGGTGGTCGCGCCGGGCGGACGGCATCTCATCGTGCGCGATGGCCGCCTGCGGCTGACCAGCGATCCCGAGCGGCACTCCTGCCGCCCCTCGGTCGACACGCTGTTTGAATCCGTGGCGGCGGATTACGGCCCCGCCGCCGTCGCCTGCCTGCTGACGGGCATGGGCAAGGACGGGGCGCTGGGCCTGCTCAAGGTCCGCCAGGCGGGCGGGGTGACGGTCGCCCAGGACGAGGCGACGTCCGTCGTCTACGGCATGCCGCGCGAAGCGGCCCTCATCGGGGCGGCGCAGCACATCCTGCGCATCCGCGACATCGCCCCCCGGCTTGCGGCCCTGGACGGCGTCGCCGCAGGGGTGCTCGCATGACGGGCAGCGTGCTCATTGTAGACGACAGCCAGACCGTGCGCATGAGCCTCGCAGACCTCCTGGCCGCGGCGGACCTGCCGACGCGGACCTGCGCGACGATGAGGGAGGCCAGGGATGCACTCGCGCGGGAGCGCTTCTCGCTCGTCCTCCTCGACGTGCTGCTGCCGGACGGGGACGGGATCGAGCTGCTGCAGGAGATCCGGGCGACGCCGGCGGCGAAGGACACGGCGGTCATGCTGCTGTCCACCGAGGCGGAGGTGCGCGACCGTGTCCGCGGGCTCACGACCGGCGCCGATGAATACGTCGGCAAGCCCTATGACCCGAGCTACGTGGTCGCGCGCGCCCGGGAGCTGGCCCTGCGCGGCGAGAGCAGCCGGGGCTCGGACCAGACGACGGTGCTCATCGTCGACGACAGCGTCACCTTCCGCGAGGAGCTGAAGGCGGCTCTGGAGCGCGAGGCCTACCGCGTGCTCGTTGCCGCCAGCGGCGAGGAAGGGCTGCGCATGGCCGCGGACATGCGCCCCGCCGCCATCATCGTCGACGGCGTCCTGCCCGGCATGGACGGTGCCACCGTCATCCGCCGCATTCGCCTCGATGCCGTGCTGCGCGGCCTGCCGTGCCTGCTGCTCACGGGCCTCGAGGACCGCAACGCCGAGGTTGCCGCCCTGGATGCGGGGGCCGACGCCTTCGTGCGCAAGGAGGAGGAGATCGCCGTCGTCATCGCCAAGCTGAGCGCCATGCTGCGCGCGGCGGGGCCGCAGGTCGCAAGGCTGGGCATGGCGAGCCTCCAGGGGCCGAAGAAGGTGCTCGCCGTCGACGATAGCGAGACCTACCTGCGAGCAGTGGCGGAGGCCTTGCGCGCCGACGGCTACGACGTCGTGCTGGCGCGGTCGGGCGAGGAAGCGCTCGAGCTGCTCTCGGTGCAGCCGGTCGATTGCGTGCTGCTCGACCTCATCATGCCGGGCATCGGCGGGCGCGAGACCTGCCAGCGGGTGAAGAGCGCGCCCAGCATGCGCGACATTCCCATCGTCATGCTGACGGCGGTGGAGGATCGGGCGGCCATGATCCAGGGTCTCGGCGCCGGCGCCGACGACTACATCGCCAAGTCGAGCGAGTTCGACCTGCTGCGCGCCAGGGTGCTGGCGCAGATCCGGCGCAAGCAGTTCGAGGACGAGAACCGGCTCATCCGCGAGCAGCTTCTGCGCGCGGAGCTGGAGAGCATGGAGGCGCGCACGGCGCAGAGGGTGGCCGAGGCGCGGGCCGCGCTGGTCGATGAGCTCGAGGCGGCCAACGCGGAGCTCGATTCGTTCAGCTACTCGGTGGCCCACGATCTGCGCGCGCCGCTCCGCAGCATCGACGGGTTCAGCCTGGCCCTGCTCGAGGACTACGCCCCGGCGCTCGACGAGCAGGGGCGCGAGTATCTCTCGTTCATCCGCGAGTCCGCCCAGCAGATGGCGGGCCTCATCGACGACCTGCTGGCCCTGTCCCGCGTGGCGCGCAGCGACCTGCGGCGCGAGAAGGTCGATCTGACCGGCATCGCGCGGGGTATTGCCGGTCGGCTGCAACGGTCGCACCCGGAGCGCCGGGCTGAATTCGTCATCGCCGACGGCCTCGCGGGAGTGGGCGATGCCGGGCTCCTGACGATCGTCCTGGAGAACCTGATCGGCAATGCCTGGAAGTATTCGGGCAAGCGGGCGCAGGCGCTGATCGAGGTGGGGGGCGCGCGCACGCCCGGCGGCCACAAGTCCTATTTCGTGCGCGACAACGGCGCGGGCTTCGACATGGCCTACGCCGGCAAGCTCTTCGGCGTGTTCCAGCGGCTGCACTCGGCGCGCGAGTTCGAGGGCACGGGGATCGGGCTTGCCACCGTGCACCGCATCATCCGCCGCCACGGCGGCCACGTCTGGGCGGAAGGCAAGGTGGATCACGGCGCCACGTTCTCGTTCACGCTCACCGGTGGGCGCGGCGCCAGCGCAAATGGAGCGGGCTCGTGATGGGACGCAGCATTCTCCTCGTCGAGGACAACGCGAAGGACGAAGCGCTGACGCTGCGCGCCTTCAAGAAGAGCAACCTGCTCGACAAGGTGCACGTCGTGCGCGACGGCGCCGAGGCTCTCGCCTACCTGCTGGAGGATCACGAGGACGCGACGGGCAATCCCGCGACGCTGCCGCAGCTGATCCTGCTCGACCTGAAGCTTCCCAAGATCAACGGACTGGAGGTGCTGAAGCGGATCCGCAGCGAGCCGCGCACGCGGCTGCTCCCGGTGGTGATCCTGACCACGTCGGTGGAGGACAGGGACCGGCTCGAGGGCTACCAGCTCGGCGCCAACAGCTACGTGCGCAAGCCCGTGGACTTCCTCCGGTTCGCGGAGGCCGTCCGCCAGCTGGGTCTCTACTGGCTGGTCCTGAACGAGCTGCCGCCCATGCCGGCGCCGGCGCAAGTCCAGGCGCATTGAGGGGATCGCGGGATGGGCAGGCCGTTGCGCGCGCTACTGGTCGAGGACAACGAGCGGGACGCTGCGCTGGTAGTTCGCGAGCTGAAGCGCGGCGGCTACGAGCTGACGCACGAGCGCGTGGAGACGGCCCGTGCGATGGCCGACGCGCTGGCGCGGCAGGCCTGGGACATCGTGCTGTCCGACTACGCCATGCCGCAGTTCAGCGCGCTCGCCGCCGTCTCGCTGGTCGCGGAGGCGGAGCTGGACCTGCCCTTCATCGTGATCTCGGGTGCGGTCGGCGAGGAGGCGGCCGTGGAGGTGATGCGCGCGGGCGCCCACGATTTCCTGCTCAAGCACAGGCTCGACCGCCTGGTGCCGGCCATCGAGCGCGAGCTCAGGGAGGCCGAGCGGCGCGCGCAGCACAAGCTCATCCAGGGGCGCATGCGGCAGATGGAGAAGATGGATGCCCTGGGCCAGCTCACCGGGGGCATCGCCCACGACTTCAACAACATCCTCGCCGTCATCATCGGCATGACGGAGCTGACGGCGGTCGCAGTCGCCGACCGCCCAAGCGTCGCCGCCATGGTGCGTCAGATCGACGAGGCCGCCGAGCGCGGCGCCCAGCTCGTGCGCCGCCTGCTCGCGTTCGCGCGCAAGCAGCCGCAGGAGAGGCGCGTCCTCGATCTCAACGACACCGTCCGGCGGGCCGCCGATATGCTCCAGCGCACGCTGGGCGAGCACGTCAGCCTGGAGACCGTGCTGGCGCCCGAGCCGTGGCACTCGCTCGCCGATCCGTTCCAGCTCGAGGCGGCGATCGTGAACCTCGCCACCAATGCGCGCGACGCGATGCCCAAGGGCGGACGGCTGCTGATCGAGACTGCAAATGTGCATCTCGACGAGCACTACGTGGCGCAGAATGCGGACGCCACCGTGGGCGAGCACGTAGCCGTCATCGTCACGGACTCAGGGACCGGCATGCCGCCCGAGGTCGTCGAGCGCGTGTTCGAGCCCTTCTTCACCACCAAGGAGGTGGGCCGCGGCACCGGTCTCGGCCTCAGCATGGTGTACGGCTTCGCCAAGCAGTCGGGCGGCCATGTGAAGATCTACAGCGAGGTGGGCCACGGCACGAGCGTGAGGCTCTACCTGCCCAGGGCTGCCGCGGAGTCCTTGCCGGTGAGCGGTGCGCAGGCCGGGGCGGGCAGCGAGGCGCCCGCCGTCCCAGCCACGGTGCTCGTCGTCGAGGACGACCCGGCCGTGCGCGGGATGGCGGTGAAGGTGCTCGAGGGCCTGGGCTACCGGGTGCGCGAAGCCCAGGACGGCAGGTGCGCGCTCGACATCCTCGGCAGCAGCAACGAGCACATCGACCTGGTGTTCACCGACATGGTGATGCCCAACGGCATCAGCGGCCGCGACCTGATCAAGGCCGCGCGTGAGCTGCGGCCGGAGCTCAGGTTCCTGCTCACCTCGGGTTATTCCGAGAAGTTCATGCGGGCGCAGCAGGACGCCGACTCCGACGTGGGGCTGCTGAACAAGCCCTACCGGCGGGAGACGCTGGCCACGGCCGTGCGCCAGGCGCTGCAGCCGGACGGCGAGCCGTGATGCGGTCACGAAGGCGCTGCCTTCGTCACAGGGGAGGCGGAGCGAAGCGCGCTACGTTCCGCGAACCCTGCGCACGAACTGGGCGACGGCGCGGCCGATCTCGTCGGGGCTGTCCTCCTGAAGGAAGTGGAGGCCTCTGACGGTGATCTCGGTCTGGTTGGGCCAGGTGCGGCAGAGCTCGCGCTGGCGGCCGACGAGGATGGAGCCGGGGTCGGCGTTGATGAAGAGCTTCGGCACGTTGCTGCCTGCGAGCCAGCGCGAATAGTCCTCGACCACGGCGACGACGTCCTTGGGCTCGCCGTCGATCGGGATCTGGCGCGGCCAGCTCAAGGTGGGGCGGCGGTCCTCGCCGGGCGTGGCGAACGTGCGGCGGTACTCGGCCATCTCCACCTCGTCGAGCTTGCGCAGGATCGAGCCGGGCAGGATGCGCTCCACGAACATGTTCTTGGCGAGGATCATGTCCTCGCCGCCCTCCGAGCGGAAGCCCTGGAAGGCGCGGCGCGCGTTCTCCGGCCAGTCGCCCCACGTAACCGGCGTGACGAGCGCCTCCATGTAGACGATGCCGGCGACGCGCTCGGGGTGCCTGCGCGCCCATTCGAAGCCGAGCGCCGAGCCCCAGTCGTGGATGACGAGGACGATTCTGTTGCCGAGGCCGAGCCTGTCCCACAGCGCCCACAGATGCTCGCGCTGCTCGGCATAGCCATAGCGGCCCGGGCCGGAGGGGACGAGCTTGTCGCTGTCGCCCATGCCGATGAGGTCGCAGGCGACGAGCCGGCCGAGCCCTTCGCAGTGGGGCATGATGTTGCGCCACAGGTAGGAGGAAGTGGGGTTGCCGTGCTGGAAGACGATGGCCGGCCCGGCGCCCTCGTCGATGTAGGCCATGCGCCGGCCCTTGATCTCGGCGTACCTCTTGGCGGCGTAGGGCTTGGCGGAAAGCGGCATGGACGGTCTCCTCGCGTGCGCGCCATTTGGGCGGGCGGGCCGGCTCGCGGTCAAGCCACGATCTCGGGATCGGCACTCGATTCCGGCGAGCCTCGGGGTGGATTCCCGCGTTCGCGCTGGCGCGCTTGCGGGAATGACAGCCCTCTCCGTCATGCCCGCCAAGCGAAGCGCAGAGCGGGCATCCAACCGCAAGCGCCAGGTCGAGTTTCAGGTTGGATTCCCGCTGACGCGCTGCTGCGCTCGCGGGAATGACGGGGCGAAGGGTGGTCGGCGGCGCAATACGGCTTCGCCTATTGCGCCCTACGTCTGGGCCTGGTCTGCGCCAGCAGCTGGAAGAACGTGCGGACGCGCTCGGCGTCGTGAAACTCCTCGAAGCGCACGATCCTGTCGCCCTCGACGCGCCACACGTGGCGCATGGTGCCGTCGTACTCGAGGCCCGTCGCCTTGTGGCGGTAGCGGAAGCGCACGCGCGAGTGGAAGGACTGGCCGCTGGCGGTGATCTGGAGCGGCACATACTCGATGAAATCGAAATCGTCGAGGATGGCCTGGAGGCGCGGCCTCAGCTGATCCTTGCCGCGGGCCTCGCCGACGAAAGGGGCGACCTCGGGCGGCAGGTGGATGATGAACACGACGTCGTCGGCGAACGAGGCCAGCGTCGCCTCGAGGTCCCTGGCAGCCCACGAGGCATACGCGGCCTCGAGGACGAGTGAGACGCTCGCACGCATACGTGTGGTCTCCTGTCGCTATCCCCTCATGCGTCGCAGGCGGCGTGGGCGGCGAAGTCGTAGAACGCGCGCATGCGACGGGTGTCGTGAAACAGCTCGAAGTGTGCGATGCGGTTGCCCAGCAGGCCGAACCTCTGGCGCATGGTGCCGCCGATCATCAGGCGGCTGGCGTGATGGCGATAGCGGTAGCGTACGCGATTGTAGTGCCAGATGCCGTCGGTCGACAGGCTGATGGGATCGAACGCCAGCACCTCGACCTCCTCGAGCAGCATTTCGAGGCGCTGGCCGAGGAGCGCTCTGCCGAGGCCATCCCCGACGAAAGAGGCCGCCTGCGGGCACGATGGCACCGCGAACACCGCGTCCTCGAGAAACAGCGACAGGAGCTTCTTGAGTTTCCCTTGCGCCCACAAAGCGCAAGCTTCGCCGATGACGGCCCCACCATCGATTGCCCGCATGACACCCCCCCACGAGGCTCACCCGCAATCTACTATAGCCGTACGTTCCGGCGATGGAAATGCAGCATGCTCACGAACCAGCGCGCCCTGAGCCGCTCGGGACACTGCCGGGCGCGCGAGCGCAACGGCCGGGCGGGTTCTCAGGGGCGACGGTCCCGATCGGGGCCGGCGGACGGGTCCAGCGGAACAGGCGGATGGCCCGGCGCGCCGTGCAGGAACGTCATGGTCGCGTAGGCGCCGATCCAGGAGCCCGCCGCGGCAAAGATCACGTAGACCCAGTTGCTGGTGTAGGAGATCACGGCGAACGAGGAGAGCACGTACCAGACGCTGCTCCAGGTGGCGGCCGGCATGCGTCGGCGCGCGACCACCGCGGACGTGAACATCACGTACACGGCATCGGTGGCCGCGGTAGCGAGCACCACGCCCGCGGCGAGCAGGGGGTCGATGACGAGCATGGACTGAGCTTAGGGCGATTCGCGGGAGCGCAGGCGGCGTGACCGACAGCAAAGAAAGTTGACTGCAGGGCAACGAACGCAGAGGCAGGAGCTCCCTCCTGCCTCTGCTGCTCTGGCTTCGGGCCCGCGTCAGGCCAACTGGTCGCCGATCGGCAGGCGGCGGATGCGCTTGCCGGTGGCGGCGAAGATGGCGTTGCACAGCGCGGGCGCGAACGGCGGCACGCCCGGCTCGCCGACGCCGGAGGCCGGCACGTCGATGCCGTGCGGGATGATGTGCACGTTGGTCTGCTTCGGCGATTCGTCGATGCGGACGAGCGGGTAGTCGTTGAAGTTCGACTGCTCGACCGCGCCGCCCTTGAAGGTGATCTCGCCGTACTTGGCCAGCGTCAGCCCCATCACGGCCGCGCCTTCCATCTGCGACCGCACCCGTTCGGGGTGGACGCAGAAGCCGCAATCGATGGCCGTGTCGACACGGGGGATGGTGATCCTGCCCCCGGTGCCGACCTCCACGTGCACGACGGTGGCGATGTAGCTGACGAAGCTGCGGTGCGCGGCAATGCCCAGCCCCTGGCCCTTCGGCAGCTGCTTGCCCCATCCGGCCTGCTCGGCGGCCACCTCCGCCACCTTCCTGAGGCGGGCGGTGTCGACGGGGTAGACCTGATGCGGCTCGCCGTAGTCCCACCACGGCGTGGTGACGGACTTCGCCACGTCAACGATGCGCGGCGGGCCGATCATCTCGAGCAGGAAGTCCTTCTGGTCCTTGCCCAGCTGGGCCGCCAGCTCGGCGATGAAGGACTGGATCGACCAGGCATGCGCCACGTTGTTGACGGAGCGGAACCAGCCGACCCGCACGTGGCTCTGCGCCTCGCCGCTCTCCATGCGGATGTTGGGCACGTTGAAGGGCGTGTCCACCCATCCCATGCCGAGCTCGATGTCGCCGGGGTGCTTGGGGTCCGGCACGAAGTTGGCCATGAAGCTCGGGGCCGCGCTGCGGTGCCGCCAGGCGATCACCTTGTTGGCGGCATCGAGGCCTGCTTCGAAGCGCTCCGCCGTCACGGTGTGATAGAAGCCGTGCCGGAGGTCGTCCTCGCGCGTCCACACCACCTTGACCGGCTGGCCGCCCATCTCCTTGGACAGCAGCGCCGCCTCGATGGCGAAGTCGCACTTGGACTTGCGGCCGAAGCCGCCGCCGAGCAGCGTGGTGTGCAGCGTCACCTGCTCTGGCGGCACACCGAGCGCCTTGGCGACATCGTCGCGCGCGCCGCCCGGGCTCTGCACCGGGGCCCACACATCCCACCTGGGAGGTCCGCCCTCCCCGCCGCCGCGCAGGCGGGCCGTCGCCGCCGGCGGCTCCATGGTCGCATGCGCGATGTGGGGCGCATAGTACTCGGCCGTGATGACCTTGGCGGCCGAGGCCAGCGCCTTGTCGACGTCGCCCTCGTTGCGCTCGACCTTGCCGGGCTTCTTGACGCTCTCCTCGAGCTGGGCCTTGTAGGCCTTGGAGTCGTAGACCTTGTTGGGTCCGTCGTCCCAGGTGATCTTGAGCGCCTCGCGGCCCTTGAGCGCCGCCCAGGTGTTCCTGGCGATGACGGCCACGCCGCCGAGCGGGGCGAACTTGGCCGGGGCCGGCGTGGGCGCCAGCTGCACGATCTTCTCCACGCCGGGCACCTTCATGGCCGCGCTGGAGTCGACGGAGGCGACCTTGCCGCCGACGACGGGCGGCCGCGCCACCACCGCGAACTTCATGTTGGGCAGCACGATGTCCTGGCCGTACATGGCCTTGCCGGTGGTGATGTCGACGATGTCGGAGATGCGGACATTGCCCTTGCCGATGTAGCGGAAGGCGCTGGCCTCCTTGAGCCTGATCTTGTCGTCGGCCGGCACCGGCTGGGCGGCAGCGTCGGCGGCCAACTCGCCGTAGCCGAGCTTGCGGCCGGAGGGCTTGTGCACGACCTCGTGGAGCTGGGCTGCGACCTCGCTCTCGGGCACGCCCCATTTCTTGGCGGCGGCGGCCTCCAGCATCATGCGCGCGGCGGCGCCGCAGGCGCGCATCGGCTGGATGAAGTGGCGCACGCTGCGCGAGCCGTCGGTGTCCTGGTTGCCGTAGGTCTTCTCGTCGCCGGGCGACTGCACCACGCGCACGCGGGCCCAGTCCGCATCGAGCTCGTCGGCGACGATCATGGGCAGCGCGGTGCGCGCCGCGCCGTTGCCCATCTCGGCCCGGGCGGCGACGATGCTGACGATGCCGTCGCCGCCGATGGAGACGAACACCTTGGGGTTGGTGACGACGCCGTTGGGCATGGCGGTGGCGCCGGTCGGGTAGGCCGCGAGCGCGCCCCTCACGGCCGGGAGCTGCGCGGCGAGGACGAGCCCGCCGGTGGCGGCCACGCCCTTGAGCAGGCCGCGGCGGCTGACGTTGGCGATGACGAACTTGCTGTGCGTGCCGAGCTCGGTCATGTCACGCTCCCCTGGCAGCGGCGCGAACGGCCGCGTGGATGCGCTGATAGCAGCCGCAGCGGCAGAGGTTGCCGGCCATGGCGCTGGTGATCTCCGCGTCGGTGGGCGCCGGCTTCTTCGCCAGAAGCGCGGCGGCGTTCATGATCTGCCCCGTCTGGCAGTAGCCGCACTGCGGCACGCCGACGTCGCGCCAGGCAACCTGCACGGGATGCTCGTTGGTCGGGTGCAGGCCCTCGATGGTCGTCACGGACTTGCCCGCCACCTCCGACATCTGCACCTGGCAGGAGCGCATCGCCTCGCCGTTGACGTGCACGGTGCAGGCCCCGCACAGCCCCACGCCGCACCCGAACTTGGTGCCGGTCATGGCGAGTTCGTCGCGCAAGTACCACAGGAGCGGCATCGACGGATCGCCGTCGTAGGCGCGCGCCTGTCCATTCACCTGAAGGTTGGCCATGGGTCTCCTCCTTTGCCCCAGCTCGAGGGCGCGCGGCGGCAGGTTCGTCCTGCGCGCCGCAGATAGAACGAGCCACCGGTCCCTCTATTTCGCGGGCGGCGAGATCCGATCCGACATTCGCCGCACGTCACGCGCCGGCGTGGCAGCTCTGCAAACGAAATCCGGTTCGCGGCTTTCTCGGGATCCTCCGTATCCTCACTGTACTTCGGATCTGGAGGCACGATGTGGCGGCGGCGATCACAAGCGTGTGACGCGGGGGAGCGGGATCACAGTCCACATGAGATGGCGGGCAGCGGCGTGGGACGAGGCCCACATGACCGACGCGGGCGGTGCGGCGTCATTCCCGCGAGCGCGGAGCGCGAAAGCGGGAATCCAGCCCGAGGCTCCACATGGCACTTGAGGTTGGATGCCCGCTCTGCGCTGCGCTTGGCGGGCATGACGAGGCGCGGGCGGCCGCGAGCCTTGCTCGATCTTTACGTCCGCGTCGCGGTGCGGATCATGAAGTTGTCGTAGCCGAATTCCGCGACCTGCCACCACAGGTACTCGTCGTTGCGGAATGCGAGGATGGAGTCCCACACCTTCTTGTAGTCCGGGTTGGCCGCCGACGTCTCGGCGTTCACCTCCTGGGATGCTTTCAGGCAGGCTTCCATGATGGCCTGCGAGAACGGACGCAGCTGCGTGCCCGCCGCCGCGAGCCGCTTCAACGCCCCCGGGTTGCGGGCGTCGTATCTCCCCGTCTGCTGGATGTTGGTGAAGCCGGCGGCCGCGGTGACGATGGCCTGATAGTTCTTCGGCAGCGCGTTCCATTTCTCCAGATTGATCATGAAGTGGTTGGCGGTGCCGCCCTCCCACCAGCCAGGATAATAGTAGTATTGCGCAATCTTGTAGAAGCCGAGCTTCTCGTCGTCGTACGGGCCGACCCACTCGGCCGCGTCGATGGTTCCCTTCTCGAGCGCGGGATAGATGTCACCGGCGGCAATCTGCTGCGGTACCACCCCGAGCTTCTGCAGCGTCTTGCCCGCCCACCCGCCGATGCGGAACTTGAGGCCCTTGAGATCGTCGACGGTGTTGATCTCCTTGCGGAACCAGCCTCCCATCTGCGCGCCGGTATTGCCGGCGACGAGCGAGTAGACGTTGTACTTCTTGCCGAACTCGTTCATCAGCTTCAGGCCGTCACCGTCGTAGTACCAGGCATTCTGCTGCCGGGTATTGAGACCGAACGGCACGGCGCAGAACAGCGCCCACGTCGGGTCCTTGCCGATGAAGTAGTAGGTGGCGGTGTGGCACATCTCCACGGTGCTGTTCTGCACCGCATCGAGGACCTGGAGAGCGGGGACGATCTCGCCTGCCGCGAAGAGCTGAATCTGGAATTTGTTGTCGGTCGCCTCGGCGACGTACTTGGCCACGGTCTCGCAGGCGCCGAAGGGTACGTCGATCGACCTCGGCCAGCTGGCGGCCAGGCGCCATCTGACCTCGGGCATCGACTGTGCGATCGCCGGTGCGGCAATGGATGTGGCAGCGACACTGCCGGTTGCAGCCATGCCGGCGTTTATGAACCTGCGCCTCGTCACTCGGGTCATGGGCTTCCTCCACTCATACCGCGCTTCGGGCGGCTTCTGATTGGTCGGAAGCATACGGCCCTTCAAGCGATGAGGGAACCGGCTTTCGCCCACTCGTCGAAGCACGGTTGCAGAGCACCGCCGTGCCCGCCGGGGCGCGAGGAATGTCCGTCAGCGCCCGGATCGGCGCACCGGTCCACTATTGCCCGGGGCGGCCGGTCTTGCGGGGGCGGCCGTGGCGGTGCTTCTTCTTTTCGCCTTCGTCGAGGACTTCGATGGTCTTGGTGGGCGGCTTGAGTGGGCGCTGCTTGCCGGCAACGGGCAGGCCGCGCTCGGCGTGCGGACCCATCTCGTCGAGGGTGGGCTTGTGGGGGCCGCGGACCCGCTCACCGTAGGCGCCGGCTTTGGTGCGGGGGTCGACGCTCGGCTGGCGTGGAGCAAGATCCTGCCCCTCACCCCGTTCTGGAGGCACGGCTCCGCCATGACCCTCTCCCCGTGAAGGACGGGGAGAGGGAGAATGGTCGCGCGCGGGGATGGGGCGGTTGGAGTGCGAGCCCATCTCGTCGAGCGTCGGCTTGCGCGCGCGTGTGCCGGGAACCGTCGTGCTCTGCGCGTAGGTGGGCTGGACGGGCTGGTACTCGCGCTGGATGCGGGAGGTGCCGGCGGGGTCAGACCCTGCGGGTCTGACCCCTGGTGCACCTGGTGCAACACGTCGAGCATCCTTCGATGGGGTCAGACCCGCAGGGTCTGACCCCGTCTCGCGCGGCGCTTTGCCGTACTTGCGCTCGCCCGCGTAGGCGCCGGCCTTGTCCTCCACGTCGGACTGGCGGGCGAGAGGGTCGTCGGCGACCGCGAGCTCGGTCTCGCGCAGGCGCTTGATCTCGTCGCGCAGGCGCGCGGCGGTCTCGAACTCGAGGTCGGCCGCGGCCTCGCGCATCTTCTTCTCCAGGCCGGCGATGACGGCCTCCAGGTTGTGGCCGATGAGCGGGGTGCCTTCCTCGGCGAGGCCCGTGTCGACGGTGACGTGGTCCTGCTCGTAGACGGAGGAGAGCACGTCGGCGATGTTCTTCTTGATGCTCTCCGGCGTGATTCCGTTGGCCTTGTTCCACGCCTCCTGCTTCTCGCGCCGGCGGTTGGTCTCGGCGATGGCACGCTCGAGGCTGCCGGTCATGGCGTCGGCGTAGAGCAGCACGCGGCCGTCGACGTTGCGCGCGGCGCGGCCGATGGTCTGGATGAGGCTGGTCTCGCTCCGCAGGAAGCCCTCCTTGTCGGCGTCGAGGATCGCCACCAGCGCGCACTCCGGGATGTCGAGCCCCTCGCGCAGCAGGTTGATGCCGATCAGCACGTCGAAGGCTCCGAGCCGCAGGTCGCGGATGATCTCGATGCGCTCCAGCGTCTCGATGTCGGAGTGCATGTAGCGCACGCGGATGCCCTGCTCGTGCATGTACTCGGTGAGATCCTCGGCCATGCGCTTGGTGAGCGTGGTGACGAGCGTGCGATAGCCCTTGCGGGCGACCTGGCGCACCTCGTCGATGAGGTCGTCGACCTGGGTCTTGGCCGGGCGCACCTCCACCTGCGGGTCGGTGAGGCCGGTAGGGCGGATCACCTGCTCGACGAAGGCGCCGCCGGTCTGCCCCAGCTCCCAGCTGCCCGGCGTGGCGGACACGAACACGGTCTGCGGCCGCATCGCGTCCCACTCCTCGAACCTGAGCGGGCGGTTGTCCATGCAGGAGGGCAGGCGGAAGCCGTATTCGGCCAGCGTCGCCTTGCGCCGGTAGTCGCCGCGGAACATGCCGCCGATCTGCGGCACGGTGACGTGGCTCTCGTCGACGAAC